>ERZ1027077.489-NODE-489-length-13766-cov-7.752680_pt1 | contig 13766 bp, 10 predicted proteins | sample MGYA00519280_ERZ1027077 | MGnify/ENA primary metagenome ERZ1027077 (study PRJEB26926, sample SAMN06164528) | human gut metagenome | biome: ENVO:00009003; feature: ENVO:2100002; material: ENVO:00002003 | host: Homo sapiens | place: USA | collected 2012 ... | reverse complement strand
TCGGCAGCGTCAGATGTGTATAAGAGACAGTATTATAGGTGAAAGGATTTATGGTGATGATTTAATGAAACATAATAAATTAAGAAAAACAGATTATTTAGTTTACAAAAACATTCCATGCTGTAATATGTCTGAAAAAGAGATTATTGACACATCAAATCTGTTTTCAGAACACTACGGTGTATGGTCTTCATATTGTCCAGACAGTTCCAAGTGTAATGAAAGAGTGAAATTTCCACCAAGTATGATAAAAAAGAATTTTGTAAATAAACCAGACAGATTTGTCGCAATGGTTTATTTTGAATCAAATCTTATTGGGCATGCTTTTTATATAAAAAGGAAAGGAGAAAAGACAAAAAATATTATCTGGATTCTTCAATTGGTTGTAGCAAAGCAATTTCGCGGTAATGGTATAGGCAGTAAACTTCTTCATTCTATATGGGGGTTGTCTGATTGTTACGCTTGGGGATTGTTCACTTCAAATCCAATGACAATCAAGGCATTAGAGAGAGCAACCATGAGAAAAGTAGATCCAAATACTATAAACAAAAAATTAGATAAATTAAAAAGTGTAGCATATGATATTTTTGATGACAGCTCATGGATAGATAATTATTCGTGTGGAATGGTAAATACTGAATTTTATGTTGATCATAAAGGCTTAAATAAACGCATTAAAAAAACATATAAGAGGGGAACTTTTCTTTTAAACAGAGAATTACCCGAAGGATACGAATGGTTGGCTTTTACTTTTAACTCCCAACCTCCACGAATTGATGATACACAACAATTGGATGCTTATCTAGAATATTCAAATGATATTATTCAGCAAGCTTATTCTATGATGAATATGCAAAATCACAAATGGACTTCACGCACAAAGGAAGAAATAGATTATCTTTGTGAAAAATATATCAAGAAGAATGATTCAGTAATTGATGTTGGTTGTGGTATTGGTAGACACACAATAGAATTAAATAAAAGAGGTATAAAAACCAAGGGAATTGATTTTTCAAAAGAAAATATCAAATCGGCTCAAAAAGCATATAATCCTGAGTGTTTTATTAGCGGAGATGTAAGGTCATATAAATTTAAAGAAAAATATGATGTAGCGATTGCTCTTTATGATGTTATTGGATCATTTCCCAACGACAAAGAGAACCTAAATTTATTGAAATCAATTAGAAAGATTTTAAATAATAAAGGTATCCTAATTATTTCTGTCATGAATATGACATATACAAAAAGAAAATGTTGGAATGTTCTTGAAGATATTGATGACAACATAGACGCACTATTAAAACTTCAAGGAACCAATACTATGCAAAAAACAGGAGATGTGTTTTCCGGTGATTCTATGTTAATCGATGATAAGTCCGGTATAGTGTATAGAAAGGAGCAATTTTTTAGTAAAAATAGTCTTCCTTGTGAATATATTATTAGAGACAGGCGTTATACTATAAAAGGAATAGATAACTTGCTTCAAAAAGCTGGTTTTCGTGTAATTGATTCATATTGTTTTAGCGCTAAAAACGTGAGTCAAGAAGTGGATGAAATAAGTGGAAAAGAAATATTTGTTGTTGCTCAAAAGCAAAATAGTTTATCTTTATTATCTAGGAATACTTTTTTAATGCCACAAACATGGAAAAAGTAAAAGAAAAATATAGTGGTCGTAATATTTAAGGCAACAGCAATCGTGCTACTTGCGTTTCTCAGCAGGAGATCACGAAAATGTGGTTTCCTGTTTTTTACAATGTTGCACATTCAAAATCTGCGTCGCTATAAACAATGATAAGCTAAGAAACCGTTGAAAAGGCACCCCATAAAATCCTATGTAAATAATAATCCTTCAAGCAATAACAAAACAGCGGATTGTGATGTAATCAGGCTTTCTGATTTGTCCCGTGTTAACTTTTCTTTCCTGTCTGCGGAATGTTATGCACGCCTTGCGTGAATAAAACATTTTGCGGACAGGAAATTCTATTCTCAGGGGCAAATCAAGCGGATATTCTATCATCAAATATTATCAAAAGCTGGCTTAAAACTACATCCCAGTTTCGACATCTTTGTGTCCAGCGTTCGACAATCTTTTGCGACGCTAAATACAACATTTTGCGCAGGCTGTCATCATTCGTGAATGACGGCTTATTCTTCGTAATCTGCCTGAACTGGCGGTTCAACCCTTCGATAATATTCGTTGTATATATTATCTTCCGAACCTAGGGCGGATATGCGAAAAACGTGGATAGAATATCCCAATTTTCTTCCCAACTTTTCACGCAGGAGGGATAAGTTTTGCCCCACTTGTCCTTGAACAAAATCAGGTTGTTCATAGCTTCTTCCTCGCTGATTGCTTGATATACTTTCTTGAGGTCAGCCATCAGCTCTTTGATGTGTTTGTAGCTGACAAACCTTGTGCTTGAGCGTATCTGATGAATGATGCAACGCTGAATTTGTGCGTTTGGAAAAGCCGCTTCAATAGCTTGTCTGAAACATGTCAGACCGTCAACGCAGAACAGAAATACATCTTTAATTCCACGGGTTTTGAGTTCGTTCAACACATTTAGCCAAAATTTACTGCTCTCATTTTCGCCAATCCATATGCCGAGAATATCTTTCTGACCGTCAAGATTGATGCCCAGAACTACATACGCAGCCTTCGTGATATACTGATGATTTTCCTTGACCTTGTAATGAATTGCATCCATAAACACAAACGGATATACAGCTTCAAGAGGTCGATTTTGCCAAGCAGTCACATCGGGCATAATCTTCTCGCTGATTTTGTTGACAAGATCGGGAGAGATTTCTACATCATACAGATTTTTGATTTGTTCGGAAATATCACGCTGGCTCATCCCGCAGGCATAGAGTGAGAGAATTTTCTCTTCCATACCGTCTGCATTGCGGTTGTATTTGCTGATTATTTTGGGTTCGTATTCGCCGTTTCTGTCCCTCGGAACTTTGATTTCAAGCTTTCCCATCTGCGTTTTTACCGTCTTTTTCGAGTAGCCGTTTCTGTAATTTTTCGACTTATTGCCACATTCATCATTCAACGTTCTTTCGCTTTTCTCATAGCCGAGTTCATCGGCAAGCTCACATTCCATAACCTCCTGAAGAATGTCCTTGAACATATCTTTCATCGCTGTCATCACTTCATCTGTTGATGTGAAATTCTGACTTCTTACAAATTCTCTCATCATTTCTGTCGGTGCTTTTGCCATTAAAAAAACTTCCTTTCAAGCTTTAATTTTTCTATTTCCATTATTGCTTGAAAGGAAGTCTATTATTCACTTTTACACAAACTTTTCGGCGCTCTCGATTGTACTGTTGCCTTTATGCCCGAGATACATTCCAGAATTGAAAACTAACAGAAAGTTGAATGAACTTCAAAGGAAAAATCTCTGTGAAGTTACTAAGTCTTTCAGATAATTAGAATTTGTATTTGCCCTTTCTTGCAAACTTTGAGTATATAAAAGTGCTTTTTTCGTGCGTAGCTCTTTATGGCTGCGCATTTTTTATGTAATTATTATAGTTTTATGTACGGCGTTTTAAGGTTTTGATTCTCTTTCATTTTCCCTGATTATGTTTATAAAAATCACTCTGACCGCATAAGCAAGTTCTTCAACAAAAAAATCTTCCTCTTCAAAACGGAGATTCAATTCATCATTTCTTAGAGTGTTTTTTGCGTGGTAAATTTCTGACGTTGAATACTCGTTTTCAGTCAGGGCATTGTCCTGACGAATTTTTAAATAATTTTTACAGCGTTTTCCGTCCTCGCTGAATGCAAATGTGTAGTAATGCAGATTTTCGTTTGCTTCAAAGAAAAAGTCCTGCAAGCCGTCAGCACCTGAAAACTTTCTTGTGTATGAGTGAATTCCCTGTACTGTTTTGTAAATTTCCCTGTATTGATATTCTGAAAAAAATAAGTTGCAGTTAATGGCTCTGTAACTATTATTAAATTCGCTTGTGTAATAGTCCCAGCCTGTTTTTTTGCCGACATCAGTACCGGGAATGTTGTTGAAATTATCGTTTTCTCTGAGCGCATAAATTATCCGAAGCAGCGGGTTCAGTATATCATTGATAATCATTTCGTTGCATTTGTTCTGCTCAATTTTTTGTAATTCTTTTGATTTATCAAATACTGTAATTGTTCTTCTTTCCATAACAATTCTCCTTTTCAAAAAATATTCTCAGATGAATCTGTTAACCGAACATATTGTCCTATCCTGATTAAAGCTCCTTTAAAGCTGCTTATAATAATATCCCCAAATTCTGAATAATCGGGATTGTCAAAGTTGCACACATATGCAAAAACATATTGACCGCAGCAGAGTGTTTCGAATTCCCACTCTTCCTTGTTATCGCTGACAAACAATAACGCTATAGTGTTGCCGGTTTCAATGACGTGATAAACAAGACAATCATATTCTTCTTCAAATCTGTCAACGACTTCAGCATACCTTTTATCGTAGTTAATGGTGTCAATAGTCCCCAGCAGACCTTTACAGGTTATGTATGGGTAATAAAGCTTGTCTTCCTTAAAATATTTTAATATATTATTCGGTCGCAGATTAAATGTTTTTGTTAATTCCTCCAATCTTTTAACAGCTTCTTCTTTCTTCGCTTCTTTTGAAATTTTGCTCATTTAAATTTCCCTTTTCTGAATAGCTTATTTGCTCAGCTGACATTGACTATTATATCAATCAGTTAGGCGAAGTTTTCCGCTGAAAAATAAGAAAATACTTTTTGCAAAAGTTGGAAAAATCCGAGCAAATGTGTGATATAATGAATTTGAAACGGAGGCAAGTAAAATGAAAGAACAAAAAGAGAGATTTTCAAAGCTTGAAAGAGCGTTCAAGATACTTGAATATTTAAAGCTGAATTCTGACAGCGAACACACTGTAACACAGGCGGCTTTAAGAAGAGAATCTGAAATCGAGCCGTATCTGGGTGACAAGGAAACCTATAACGACACGATTGTAAAAATGGCGATGGCTTTGAATTTTGATGAATACGGAGTAAAGTCTGAAAATGAATGGAAACTTATTTTTAAAGATTTCGTCAAAAAATTCGGGGCTGAATCGCTTGATGAAAGCGATTCAGAAGATGAATATGACGATAATCAGACAATGAGAATCCGAGGGTTGTATTATAATCATACTTTCACATATGAGGAAATTAACAGTATGATTGAAAGTATTTTGTTTTCAAAAACAATAGATACGGAATCTGCAAACAAGATTATTAAAAAAATAGAAAATAACCTGACAACGAAGTTCTACAAAAAAGGTGCAAAGAATATTTGCAGAGTAAAAGAGCCTGTGCTTGCCGACAGAGAAATCCTGCGTAAAAATCTGCTTACGATTCAGCGTGCAATAGATGGCGGTGTGCAAATCAGCTTTACTTTTAACGGCTATGACAAGTACAAAAAGCTTGTGCCGAATCACAATAAGAAAGATACTGTCAGTCCTTATTATATTGTTGCAAGCGGCGGAAGATACTATCTACTAGCTTGTGAAGAGCTTGTGTTTAGCGAGAAAACATTCAGAAATATGTCGATATGGCGTATTGATTTGATGTCGGAAATTGAAATCCCCGGGAGAGATGAAAAACATAATATAAACGGTATTCCGTCAGTCAGCAAGTGGAAGGTTGATAATCTTCCTCAGTCGTGGAGCGAAGATTTTCAGTTATCTCATCTGAATATGTCTTTTGACAATCCGGTAAAGATTAAATTAAGAATAAAAAGTCCAAAAGAAAAAGATAATCCGTCAAAGCCTTTGCGTGCTGATTACACTTTTATGTACGATTGGTTTGGTGATACATTTAAGTACATAAGAACAGAAGAATCAGAACCATATGACGATATAGTTGAAGTTAAGTGCAGTCCGTACGCTATGGCAAATTGGGCGTTGCAGTACAGCGACAGAGTAGAGATAATTGAACCTGAATCGGTCAGAAATATGGTTATAGAAAAGGCTATGAGTCTTAATAAAAAATATATAGAAAAGTAAATTTACAAGGAGCGTATTATGATTAACGAGGAAACAATATCAAGCCTTTTGAAAATTTACAAGGATGATGAAAAAATTTTGAATACTATTGAAAGGTGTCTTATCTCCTTTGAGGAATATCACAGCCAGATATATAAACTTGAAATATGTATGAAAATCTTTTCAAACGGAAATGTTGATAAAGATAATTATAAAATTAAAATTGAAGAGCTTGATAAATCAAGAACTACATACCATAATGCTTTGTTGGGTAATGTTAATGTGCTCAACAGACTGGCAGAGAAAAACACTTTACCGCCTTTTTATGACGGAAAAGTGTCGCAGGATAGACCGTATCGCAGAGAGGTTGCAAACGGTGTTTTGCAGTATGTTGAGAAAATAGTTGAAAACAGAAGTTAATATTTTTAAAAATATATTATTTAAGCGGAAAAAGTCGAGTAAAGATTTGATAGAATAAAGGTATTGATTGATTAAGTAGTCGGTTTTAAATGTATTTTGCCTTTAAAAATTAATTGAGGAGAAATAAAAATGGGATATGACAGAATTGAAACATTCGTTAAAAACGAAGAAAAACCATATGAATACTGTTTGGATTTTGAATACGGTAATTCAGCCTATGAAGCACTTAATCCGATAGAAAGGTATCTTGCCTATAAATCAACAGGAGTAAAGGTGGACAAAGATAAACCAAACCTTAGTAATGCCGAAAAGTTTTGTCTGCATAGTCTGAACATATACGGTGATATTCCCGATTGTGATGGCTCTGACGGAAGAAATGCGCTTACGCTTGACGTTTATAAAAAACTCTGGAATTGGGAAAAGGGATATTATTCTTCAGGTGTAATTTCAACTCCGAATTTTCAGGGCGAGTTTGGCGGAGATACGATGAATTCAATGCAGACGACTTTTAATGCATTAATGGGTTATGCTCTGAGCAAATCTGAAAACAGTAATTTAAGGCAGTGTCAAAAGAATAATTACAGCTTTATGGACTGCTTACAGATATATTGTAATTATCCAAAAGAACTTCTTTTTGAACTTCAAAAAGAGCCTGACTTTATTCGATTTGCTGATTTATATCATACAATAGGAAATATGGTGCTTGTTCCTCGTCGTTTTAACAGTGGTCGATACAGAAAAACTTTTGATTTTTGGGATTCTTCTTTAGTATGGCTCAAAAATGACGGCTTTTCGTACGGTAATCAGCTTTTGTTTGATAAGCGTAATTTCACTAAATATATAAATTATTTCTATTTATGGGATTATGTAGAAAGTGTAAATGGAGAATATAGGGTCAAGCCTTTGTTTAATTCTCACAGTAATATTGAGAACGGTAATGTCGATAATTCCTTGCCTTGGACAAATATCAGTAATGAACAGGCTTTAAAGCAGTTTTTAAAAAATGCCTGTGAAAACATAAGTAAGCGTGGTTTCTTTATGTCAATTCTTATGAGGCTTAGAGGCGCTGATAATCCAAAGCTAAAAGAAATATCCGATGAATATTTCAATATTATTCAAGGTGACTTCCTTAATAACGTGCATATGGATGGCTATAATGATGCAGTGACAATACTTTTGAGATTGTTGGAAAACTTTGATGATAAAAACGACAAAGACTATAAGCTTTTGTCTGATGGGATTATGTCATTATATAAATTAAACGTGAATTCTGACAGAGAAAGTATAAGCAAATCAGCTGTGCATAATTTTAATCAAAAAGAAAAAGCTCAGAATAAAAAGAATAATGATAAAACGAAGAAAAAAGATTCAGTGTTTCATAATATAAAGCATAGGATTAAATTGCGAATAGAGAAATTTAAAACTGCTCCTTTAGAATCAATATGTAATATTTTGTTTTTATCTGTATTAGCTTTTAGCGTGGGTTATGGAGTATTTTTGTATATTAGATATTTAGTATCAGGCGGGTACGATAGTATTACCGGTGCTGAATATTTGCCAATTAAATTCTATGGTGGAAATATATTGAATATATTGTTCATAATTGATTTAATTGGATTTTTATTATTGTGCGTATCTTTTGCAATACGAGAAAAGAAAGCAAAAAAAGTTATAATGATTATTGCTTTGACTTGTATTGCTGTTTTATGTGTTTTGTGTTCATTAATTCCAATTGGAGCAGCAAGTTTGGAGTATAACAGAGCATTTATGCAATGGTTTAATGGAGATACTGTCAATAACGGATATATGATAAATTATCTTATAGATGCTTTTGCTAAGATACTTTTGATAGGTGTATCGGTAATAGCAATATTGCCGCTTATTTTAATGTTGTTTATCAAACATTATAGACACTATCTTAAAGTATTTGGTTTATCACTGCTTTCTTTTTTTATAATTGTTCCGTTAATACTAAATATAATGCAGATTAAATGGGTGGCTGTAATACTTGTTATTGCACTCGTAATTGCTGTAATAGCATATGTTTTTTCAGAGATTCATACAATAATAAAATACAGATGTCCTGCTTGTAAAAAGATTGACGCATTGATGATTACCAGAAAGCTTATAAACGAAGAAAACATATCTATAAAAGTTCAACTTGAGAATAGAAACAATTCCGGAGAAATAGTAGGGCATTCTGAACAGTATATTCCCGGTGTAAGAAAAACTTATGAAATAACATATGAGTGTAAATTTTGCGGTTATATAAATAAGGAATTAGAAAAAGAAGATTGTAAGAAGATATAAAATTATTTGGGGACGATGAAATGAAAAAGAAATGCATCATAATTATCGCAGTTGTCTGCGTAGCGGTTGTTGCTGTTGCGGGAACAGTTTTCGGTGTAAGAGCCTACAATGATTACACTTTACAGCAACAGACAGAGGAACGAATTAAAAGTATAGACGATACATATGCTGATTTTTTAGATGAAACTGACAGGAGCAAAAAGCTTGAAAAATTATCAGACTTTATAAAAAATAAGCCTTCAACAAATGACGAAATAGCTGTTGAAGTATTAAACGCTGTTGAGCCAAAGTACAGTGAAACTCTTGAGAAAATGCAAAAATATTTTACTGATGATTACGACAAGATAATAAAGGATAACACAATCATCAGTGACAGCCTTAATAAAATGAATGATAAAAAGAAAATACAAGGCTGTATTGATAAACTTAATTCTTTAGAAGAAATAATTGATTCTGAAAAAGAAATTGTATTTAATCAAAATAGTCAGAATAATGCTGATAGTTATTTAAAAAAGACAGATGGCTTAATAAGTTCTTATAGTGACAGAATTCAGGAGATTGAAAAAGCCGAAGAGCAAAAAGCTGAAGAGGATAAAAAAGCGGCTGAGGAGAAGAAAAAACAAGAAGAGAGCGAAAATTCATCGTATAACGACGTTTCGTCAGTTAATGATATTTCAAATGAAGATAATAGTTATAGTGAAAGCAACGATTATAATGCAGGGACAAGTAATAACAGCAGTGATAATAGCTATAGCGACGGTAACAGTACAAGCAATAACAATGGCGGAAACGGAACTATGGTAGGCGGAAGATATGTAGAGGGTAGTTGGCATAGCTATACTGATGAGGACGGAACTTCATATTTTGATGATAAAGGAAATGCTTGGGACGATAAAGGAAACACTTGGAATTATTATGAAATATGGGATGAAATAGGAATAGAGCATTGGACATATGCTGTAGAATGATTTAACGAGGAGAAATAAAAATGCGTGCTGTTTACAAAATATTTTTATCTGTATTAATTATTGCTGTTGCACTTTTTAGTTGTTCTTGCGGCGGTGAAAGTTCTGCATTGCAGGAAACAACTGCAACGCAGGTAATACTGTCAACAAAAGCAACAGAAGCTCAAACGACAGAGCCAATGACAGTTCAGGAAACAACTAAGAAAACTGAGCATGCAACTGAGAGTGCGACAGAGAAGGATGTTAGTAATGCTGAAAAGGGAGAAAAAACTGTAGCTCTTAACAATGAATATATCACTCGTTATCAGGAAGTGAATCAGGTTACATATCCTCCATTTGTATTTAATTATCCCGATAATTGGAGCGTTACAAAAGAAGAATGCAATCAGCAGGAGGAACTTGTTACTCTTGAAAACGATGGAGGTGCAAGCGTGACATTTTTACATTACTCAGGTGAATTACAGGGTGGAGGCAGCGGAGTTTATATGAATAAAGAAGAAATCAGTAAAGTTGCTTCATCACAATTTGTTCCGGGTTTTGTACAGGCAACAGACCATAGTTCACTTGGTGAATTTATGGTAGCAAGGATAAAAACAATAGGAAAACTAAATATGAAAACCGACAGAGAGTACACAGAGGTTGATGGAAATGTTGCATATGCTGTACTTCCCGTTAGTGAAGAGGGTATAAGAGAGGGTGTAAGAAGAGCAATAAGCGGTGAATATACCTTCTGGTATTCAAGTACAATTTCTTTTACTGCTTCTAACTCGGAAGAATTCACACCGCAAGAAGAAAAGGAAGTTATCGCAATACTCAGCAGTTTCAGAATAGCATAATTTTATAAGAACATGATACGAGGGTTACATGTTATTTGCAGTTACCATTCATATGAAGATGCCTCTTGCCCAATACACTCTCTGGACATTATTGGTGTCAGAAGTTTAAGTCTGCGATTAGCCTCAAATAATAACCATTCTGAAGATTTTAAAAAGCAGCTCAGAAGTGATATAGCCAAAATAGTGCGTAGCTATGAAAAAAGCAAAAAACAATGTGAACATTGCGGTGTTAAAGGAGAACTTAGAAAGGATTTACCGCGGGCAAAAACCTTATGTGATGACTGTTATGAAAAGTCTAATAAAAAGTACTCACCTAACAGATAACCTGTACAAAAGACAAGATAATTAAAAACAGGTGAAATCTATGTTAATTTACGAAAAAAACCGCCGTAATATTAATTAGATGTAAATTGACAAAACTACCTTTTGTTCTATTCTAAAAATAGAATTGCAGGATTATTCATGAATGTGAAATATATAGTATATTCAGCGGGACACATTTATAAATCAAAATATGCTACGCTGTAAACAAAGAAAAGGCTTTGGAAAATTAATTTTTCTCAAAGCCTAAATTTATTGGGTTATTTGATATTCTTGACGATATAATGATGCTAACAAGATAATACAGCAGTAGATATGATGATTTTTGATGCTATTTTGATGATGTAGCAGACGGAAACGTTGGAATTATTAGCGCCTGTTGAACATTTTGATGCCTGAAATGAGCATCAACAGCGGAAATTCAGACCGTGTTTCGTACATAAAATTATATCAAAAAAACGGCTTAAACGCAGTGTTTAAGCCGTTTTTGCTTGGCAGGGGCAGAAGGTCTTGAAGCAGAATGGGGATTTAATCAAATGTTATTTAATCACCCACGCTGTTATATAGTTTTATATTCTGTTTTTTGATTGGAAATCAGATACCCCTGCATAACAGTTTAAATGATAATGTAAAATCATTTTGGTATAATTTTGGTAGAAAAATGGTAGAAGAATTGCCCGCTGAATTATTCTGAAACCGAAGTTTGAATTATGAGAGATACATATCATATTTACCTCACAGCAGAGAAACGTAGAGTCGTTATCAACAGCCTGATTGAATTGAGAAACGATTTCATCTCACGAGGTAAGTACACCGACATCGTAGATGAACTGATAATCAAGTTCACAAAAGCCAAAGTCAAAAAAATCAGGATTAAGGAGGTCTGACAATGGAGATTACATATACACGTCAAGGAGATTATTTGCTGCCGAATTTAACGCTTCCCGAACAGGATAACCGTCCAATCGGCTTATGGGGACAACAACGCCTTCGCTATATCAAACGAAGCCGCCCGATTCTCTACACCAATCTTCTCACAAAATGTAAACTGAATGAATATCTTGCCGACATTGATGAACAGGCGCAGAAGATGTACGACGAGCTTGTAAAGGCTTTCGCAAAAGAGGAAAGCTGCACTGAACAGCTCAAAGCAACCGACCAAATGCTGTGGGTGCGCAAGATGAATAATGCTGCCCAGCGAGCGAGAGAGGTCGTTTTTGCAGAAATAATAATCCAGTAATTATATTATTAACAGCGATGTTGCTACTGAACATCGCTGTTGTTCTTTATATTTTAAATAGATATTTAAATGATTAGTTAATAGAGCATTTGAAATATTATTAAAATATAGATTTTAGAAACAATATGTGGTATAATCATTATATCTTATTTTTCTAGGGTGATGATATGTGGTTAGATAGTGCTTCGTCAATTGATTTGTTATTTTACTCTCCTTACGCAGATACTGTTGTAAAGTTTGCAAAAAACAGTGAATTAACCCCACTTACCATAGGCTTATATGGTAGTTGGGGTGCAGGAAAATCATCGTTGCTTAATATGATTAGTAACAAACTGAAGGGGACAGATACAAAAGAAAAAATAGTTTGTGTTTCTCTAAATGCGTGGCAATTTGAGGGATATGAAGATGCAAAAATTGCTCTTATGGAGTCGTTGCTAAAAGCATTAAATGAGAATAAAACTTTCACTAAAAAAGTCGGAGAAAAAATCAAGCAGCTAATAAAACGAATAGACTATATTAAATTAGGTAAAAATGCTGTAAAAAAAGGATTGCCATATGCTCTGGGAATATTGACAGGTAACCCATTACCAATTGCATTAAATCTATCTGCGGATTTAGCTGGTTCTGATAATGTTGTAGAAAAGATATCGAGATTTAAGGATGAATATGTAAAGCCGCCTAAGGACGATTCTGAAATCGAAAACATTAGAAAATTTCGAGAAGAATTTGAAGAAATGCTGGAAGATGTTAGTGAAATAGATAATCTAACAGTAATAATTGATGACTTAGATAGATGCACGCCAGATAGAATAATTGATACCTTAGAGGCAATTAAGTTGTTCCTTTCTGTTAAAAAAACTACTTTTATTATCGCTGTCGATCAAAGAATAATCGAGTATGCTGTTAAAACAAAATATAAAGAAATAGATGGTTATGAAATATCATCTGATTATATCGAAAAAATAATTCAATTACCAATTAAGATACCTGAATTATCGCCTAAAGATATTGAGAATTACTTGTTGTTACTGGTTTGCCAGCTGCATATTAATTCAGAAAACTTCGCAAAGTTGATAGATACAATCTATTCCAAAAAATTGTTATTAGAGGAAAAAGCAATAGATTTCAATACTATTGAGGAGATCATTGCTGAACTGAAGATTGACAAATACCGTGATAGTATTAAAGAATTCAGGAATGATGCGCAAACTATTGAGAAAATCAGAGGAGCGGTCTCATCGGCGTTAAAAGGAAATCCGAGACAAACAAAGAGATTTTTGAATACTTTTTTTGTAAGGAAAAACCTTGCAAGTTTATACTTTGCAGATGAATTAGACGATTCGATTATTGCAAAGCTTTTAGCGCTGGAAATAATAGATATAGATTTATTTAAAAAGCTTAATGAGTGGAATAAATCATATAGCGGGGAGAACTCTCAACTGAAAAGATTAGAAACATTTGCATTGAATCCCGACGAAACAATAGATGAAGAGTTTAGCAAATGGGTATCAAAGAGTAGAGTTATAAAATGGTTGCAAAGTGAACCTAATGAATTATTCAAACTTGACTTGAGTAAGTATTTTTATCTTTCAAGAGAATCATTGATAAATTCAGAGGATCTTTCCTCTTCCTGTCTCTTATACACATCTGACGCTGCCGACGAATTAGACGGTGTAGA
>ERZ1027077.487-NODE-487-length-13782-cov-4.944270_pt1 | contig 13782 bp, 8 predicted proteins | sample MGYA00519280_ERZ1027077 | MGnify/ENA primary metagenome ERZ1027077 (study PRJEB26926, sample SAMN06164528) | human gut metagenome | biome: ENVO:00009003; feature: ENVO:2100002; material: ENVO:00002003 | host: Homo sapiens | place: USA | collected 2012 ... | reverse complement strand
CGTGGGCTCGGAGATGTGTATAAGAGACAGTCATTATACTTAATATCATAAGGAACATCAATATAAAGTACTACATTATTCCTTGTTGCAACATTGTCAGTTCTTACAGAATATGTATATCCATACTCTGTTCTGTTCTCAATATTTATTGTTCCTTCACTCATAACATTAAGTTTCGAATATAACATTTCATAGCTGTTATAATCTTCAATTATCATATCACTTATCTGGCTCTGTTTAACTGTTGCTTCCTCCGCAGTACTCTCATGCATATCTGCCTCTGAACTGCTGGTTGCTAACGGCACGAAACTTGTCTTGCTCTGCTCTCCTCTGCCAACTGTCTGATAATTCTTTACTGATATAACAAATATAACAATTGCCGCTATTGCAGCTGCAACCGAAATATACTTTCCGACTGGCAGGTGTTGTTTTACTGGTTTCAATTGTACTATCTTATCATTCGTATATGTAGACGACTTATCTTCTGTAGCATCAAACAGTTCAGACTTGTCAAGGATTTCATCTATCTGTATTCTGATTTTTTCCTTATCCGGATACTTAACCTTACTCAAGATAATCCCACTCCTTTCTTACTCTCTTAACCATTGCATAATACCTGCTCTTGACAGTGCTAAGATCAACCCCCTGATTAGCACTTATCTCGCCAAATGTATAACCTTCATACACTTTAAGCCTGAAGGTTTCCCATTCCTTATTCTGGTGATGACCATACATTTTCTCCATCTCCTCATAAGAAAGCTTCCCAAGCACACTCGTCTCCGTGCCAGCCCTCTCATCAGCAGGTTCCTGTATGGTATCATCCATAATCTGTGTAACAATACTCTCATGATACTGTCTGCTCCTGAAATAATCAGTGACCTTATTATCTGCAATCCTTGTAAGCCATGTCTTAAATGACGCCTTCTCTATATTGAAGCCCCCCAGCCCCTTCAACGCTGAAATAAATGTTTCCTGAGTAAGATCCATACTTAACTCCTCATCCTTCAACTTAATATAAATGTGCTTATACACAGCCTTATAATATTGCGTAACCAGCTCTTCTGCTGCATCTCTGTCATTATTATTCAGGATTCTGCTTATCAAACTAAAATCACGGTTCTTTGACAGCAAACCCATCTACTCACCCCCGGTTGGTATGTACTGACGGAACATAAATCAAAGTCTCATGTCCCGTTCATATCTTTATACGGAATACTTTTCAAAAAAGTTTAAATAATTGTAACATTTTTCAAAAAAATTTGCATAAATTATGCCATTCCGTTTACTGTCTTGTATTTATACAGCATTTCTGCATGATTCTGCTCCTCAATCTGGATATCAGCAAGAATCTTTCTGATGGCTGTATCGGCAAAATTAAACACATTAGTATTATACTCTCCCGATACAAGTTTTTCAGAGCCAATACTGTCTGTTGCTAAAAATGCATCGCTTTCCTTATCCTCTGACTTACTCATCACATCATAAGTTGCCTCAGGCTCATACTCTTTTCCCTCACAGTCGTTGCAGTCACATTCAGGAACTTTTCCCTCAAGAATCTGTCCTAATGTGTCATAGTGCTTCTGCTCATTCTTCTCTAATGTAGAGAACAGCTCCTTTAACACAGGATCTTTAGCATCCTGTCCATACTTCTTGTACTTCTTGATACAGGTCTGCTCCTGAGTCTGTAAATCCTTAATCGTAGTCTTTTCTTTTTCATTCAATGCCATAATAAAAAGCCTCCTGATAATTAATACAACCGTATTATTACCAGAAGGCTTAACATTTATTCTTATATGTAATTATTAGAAGTCAACTTCTGTATCATAGTAGCAGCATGTAAGAAGCTTCTCCATCTCTTCCTGACTTGGCTGACGTGGATTAGAACCTGTACATGCATCAAGGATAGCATTGGCTGCGATGTCGTGTAACTTAGCCTTGAATTCTTCCTCTGATACAAATCCTGTCTCTGCTGGGAGACCACCCTCACCATAATTCTTGATGCAGTGAGGAATATTAAGGTCATCATTCATCTTTCTTAACATAGCGATAAGATTGTCAATCTTCTCATCCTGTGTATTGCCACCAAGATGTAAGAAATCAGCGATAAATGCATATCTCTTAGCTGCTGTCTCATCCTTGGCATTGAACTTGATAACCTTAGGAAGATACATAGCATTAGCTGCACCATGGATAATATGTCCGCCTTCAAATGCTGCACCTGTCTTATGTGCCATTGAATGAACGATACCAAGTAATGCATTAGAGAATGCCATACCTGCAAGACACTGTGCATTATGCATTGAATCTCTTGCTGCCATATCTCCGTTGTATGATTTAACGAGGTTAGCCTTAATCATCTCCATAGCATGAAGTGCCAGTGGATCTGTGTAATCACAGTTAGCAGTTGATACATAAGCCTCAATTGCATGTGTCATGGCGTCCATACCTGTATGTGCTACAAGCTTAACCGGCATAGTCTCTGCAAGCTCAGGATCAACAATAGCAACATCAGGAGTAATCTCGAAATCTGCTATAGGATACTTAATACCTTTCTCATAATCTGTAATAATAGAGAATGCTGTTACCTCTGTAGCTGTTCCTGATGTAGATGAAACTGCACAGAAATGAGCTTTCTTACGAAGCTTAGGAAGACCGAATACCTTGCACATATCTTCAAATGTTGTATCAGGATATTCATACTTAATCCACATTGCCTTAGCAGCATCAATAGGAGAACCTCCGCCGATAGCAACAATCCAGTCTGGCTCAAACTCTGTCATAACAGCAGCACCCTTCATAACAGTCTCAACTGATGGATCAGACTCGATACCCTCGAAAAGCTTAACTTCCATTCCTGCTTCCTTGAGGTAATCCTCTGCTTTCTGAAGGAAACCGTTACGCTTCATAGATCCGCCACCAACGCAGATGATAGCTTTCTTTCCTTCAAGTGTCTTGAGGGCTTCCAAAGAACCCTTTCCATGATACAAATCTCTTGGTAAAGTAAATCGAACCATAATAAAACCTCCGTACATAAATATTTGATTGTTAAATTATAAACAAACCCTATGCTCTTATTATATGCTTGCCCGTATAATAATTCAAGTAAATTTTATTATAATTTTTTGTAAATATTCCATGAACAATTATATATTTTTATTATCACTTACAATCCTGCCATCACTAATAGTAATTATCCTGTCATCTCACCACACAGCCTATTACCCTAAGCGGGGGTACTCTTACCGCTTTCCAAAGTTACCCGGTAAACCTACTATTTCATCAATTTTCACAATCTGGTAGGTCTTTTTTACATTGTCAGTTGGTTTATAATGCTTCTTTCCATCTTAAATACCTACTAAATATGTCACATCTCACACTTTAGTAGGTCTTTTTCTGATACATCTGTAATATTAGTCACATCTTGTCAGCTAAAAAACCTACTATTCTTACATAAATCGTAAATTTAGTAGGCAATTTTCTTTAGCAACCTTAATTACCATCAAAATTTTTTCTCAAAAGACCTACTATTTCATCTCATTTAGCAGCATTAGTAGGCTTTTTACCAACTTATGTACTGGTTTCATATGCTATTTGACACTGCCAGAATGCGAAAAGCATTTCAAAAAAGTTTTTATTTTCAACTACAAGTTTCTCTCAAACAACACATAATTGTCTGCTGTTCCAGTCTGAATCTTATAATAACAAGTCTCCTCTGTTCCATCATCATATATAACTTCTGCCTCTATAAGTATGGCGTTAAGCATGTCATTTCTTTCCCTGCGTACCGTATCTGGTGATTGTTTATTCATATACCATGAGTATGTACTTGTTGGAAATTCCATATACAATATTAAATCCAGTTCTTCCTGCTCTGCTCCCGATATCTTTTTACTTTGCGTCTTAATAACCTTTTTATCAAGGAATTCCTTAAGCTGCACCTCTCTCTTTTCAAACTGCACACGTGCATTATACGCAGTGTATTCTATAAACTTTACAGACTCTTTATCATACAGCACTGGCCACGAAAATCCCATTATATAAAGATATGATGTATCTGTGTCATGTACATCCTGTTCTACAGACCTGCTGTTTATTTTGAATTCACCCACTTGTGCCCAGTCTCCATATGTATCTTCTTTTTCGGGATACTCCACCTCCTGTCTGGCTAAACGGCTGCTTTCACTTGCTGTCTTGTCACTCTCCTGTACTTCTTTATTCTTACATCCAACTGATACACAGCCACATATAATCATCATCATTATCACAAACTGTTTGATTCTCATACATCCCCCTCACATAATAATACATAATATAGCAGTATTAATAACTATAATCAGAGGTATTCCTTTCCCCGAATTCTTTTTAAAAATGTGCCTTGAAGCGAATACTGTTTCAAGTCCAACCGCTACTGCGAATAGTATCTCCTCTACCATGAGAATAAGCATATACTGGCTTATCGTTATATTCCTGAATACCTTTGCTGTATTCATATAAGTAAGGCTTATAAGCGGTGCATTAATATATGGCATACCATAAGCCTTATACATTATTATCATTTCGATTATATACAGTAAAAATGCACTTACCCCCACCAATATGCAGACAGCAGCAGCCTTAACTGTATTTTCCCATCTTCTTCCTCTCTTAGACGAGCCAATAAGCATATTCATTCCGTTCTTATATTCCACTGAGCTTTCAGTCTCTGCAATAAGAACAACTCCAAATCCAAGTATAATATATATAAGCAGTTTTCTCGTTGCTCCTTTACTGCCAAATATCTGGTCGTATCCCCGTTGCGACATAACATACGCATCTATTCCGTACTGCTCTTTTATCTGTGAAACATATTCAATCTGCTGCATATATTCGCTCATGTTATCAAGCAGTCTCGTAGCATCCATGAGGTTGTACACATATCTGCTTACATCATCCTCACTAAGTTCTCCCCACTCATACTGTTCTCTTGCAGCATCCAGCTTTGCCTGTGCCGCATAAACATCATTTTGTCTCTGCTCTATAAGGCTGGTAAATCCACTGTAATCCCTGCCACCATACTGCTGATAATATTCATCACGCTTCTTTTCATCTTCAGAATATGCTATTTTCTGGTTATTACATATAAATATTGTTATAAACACAACAACACATATTACAATCCAGCCTCTTGCTGTTATTAAAAATTTGTACATTTCTTTCCAGAAATGCGGAAGTCTGGACAAAACCCTTTGAACTCCATGTCCGATTTTTTCAATCATTTTTCCTATAAAGCCAGCGGTTCTTCCCGGACGGATAACCTTTCCAAGTAATACAAGAAATATTGCCGATATTACAGCTATACTAATACACACCATGCACAGCACATTTATCATACGCACAGGAACACCTGCTATCATGATATTATCATACTTCCTAAGTATGCTGCTTACATTCATCACATTTATTATATTAATCTTCTTGAAAATTCTTAATCTGCCCTGCATTGATATATTCTGGTATGCAAATGCTTCCGCCCCTGCAATTATACCCACCATCACAATCGAACTGATTCTTTTCCTGCATAACGCAAATACGAGTGATATAACAAGCACTATTGCAATAACTATCAAAGATATAATCATATATCTTATAAAAAGATATGTCATTACGCTTATCGGATAAGTGAAATTATTATACCCTGTCAGACACTGTACAGGTGCTGTAAGAGAACACCAGCCACCATACACCACAAGCATAGAGACAAGACCGCATAACTGCATAATCAGTGATACAAATAAAGCACCCAATCCGACTGCAGCAGTGTCCTTAACTGCTATTCTCATTCTTCCATTGACAGCAGTATAGATAATCTGCCACATTCCATTATCCCTGTATTCGTAAATGTTATAAATAATATATATCATCAACGCAAGAACGATATAGATAGAAATATCATTCTTCAGAAACTGCTCAACTGCCCTGCTGTTTAATTCCCTAACCTGTACATTTTCAATCCTTTTATAATCATTTTCCGTTTTATTGATATTGGCTATTGATTCTGATGTACCGAACACACTGAATTTTTTCATATTCGAGGCATTTGTAATAACTGCTTTAACACTTTCTGTATATCCATCAATATAATCAGACTTTTCCTTGTATTCCTTTGCAAGTCTCTTAAATATTCTTCTATCATCCTGTGCCAGTTCGTCAGCATGCTGCTGTATCTGTTCATCTGTATGCCCATTAATCAGCCAGTTGTACTCTCTTACTTTAATCTTATAATTATCTATTCCGCAGTCTGAAAAGTCCTTTGCAAAAACAACCACAACACATATACATGCCGCAGCCAGAATTAGCAATATTGTTTTTCTATTAAGCAGTCTCCCCAGTTCCTTCATCTACCTAAGCTCCTTAATATCCCCTTTTTCAATGTTGCTCTTATCAATATATACAATTTTGTTGTTCACAAATGAAAACATAAACATTCTACTGCTATCCCCATGCATAATTGAAAATATCTTTTCCTCGTCTGGAATCGTTCTCTTTGCTGCGAGCTTTCCATCTCTGTCTAACTGATATAATGTATAATCAAGTGAACTGCTCTGTTTGTTAAAATACATTGCCATATTCTTATATCCTTCATCATCCATCCAGATATAATTTCCGTCAAATGTTATATAAAAATATCCTGTATCATTATCACTTTCATATATGCTTTCTGACTTACCGCTGCCAAGATCATATTCATATATTATTCCATCTCCAAGCCCGCTGTAATACAGCTTGTTATTGTCTGCATCTATACAGTAACTATACACATTCTTGTCAAGCAGACATTCAGTATCTTCCCCTGTAATTCTGAATATTCCTTTTCCTTCCAATGAATATAATCCCTTATCATCTTTTGAAACAGATGTCTTTAAAAAAAATGTGTCACTGCCATATGTTTTAAGTGAATTAATTCCTATACCATATCCCGTTTCTTCATATATTTTATCGCTCGAACCCGTATCAAGATTAAATCTGTATAGCCTTACTGTTACATTACCTTCTATATCTCCCGTTATCTCTTGAGATACATATGCATATCCATCATTGAAACACATTGACACACTATCCTGTCCACTCAGGACGCATATGCTTCCAAGGTCTGTTCTCTGTGTTCCGTCAGCACTTATCCGTACAAGATTTCCCTTGGAACTTATCATATATATGTACGAATTATAGTAATACAACTCACTTTTAAACTCGCTTCCTGAAATATATGCCATGCACTCTTCTCCATCATGCCCACATTGTGGTTTATTACATAACACAATGCTTTCTTCCGACTTATCATCATAAAACATAAGATTATCATCTGATGCGCTGCATTTATCAAGATAATAATATCCTGTATCACATCTTGCCACCATATGCATGCTTTCAGAAAAGTATGACTGCGTATTATCAAGCTTGTCGCTTCCTACGGTTATCGTATTACCTGGTTTCCCCTTACACGACACAAGCAAAACTGACATTACAACCATTAATCCTGCTGCAATTCTTCTCATTGTAATCCCCCTTAAAGTTATGACATCTATAGTTAGTTTAATTAACTATAGATATCATGTCAAGCGTACACAACCAAACCAGACACTATTAATCATGGTCTTGGAACACGAAGCATTAAAAGAATTGTTGACAGTTACGATGGAATTATGAAATATTCGTACGATGAGAAAGACAATTATTTTAATACAGCACCCTGGCATCATGCAATAGTTTTGGCATATTCTGCAATATATGGCATATTCGGTAATATACGTCACATTAATATCGGGTAGTTTTGGCACATTCGGTAATATATGGCACATTCTGCACTTGACAATATAAAAAAACAGGGATTCCAGTTACATTTAATAACCGAAATCCCTGATTTTTTATATTAATATTCTTTATTATTCTATCATCTTAGAAAAGGCTCTTAACAGTGTTAACTACATTCTCTACAGTGAATCCGAAATGCTCGAATAACTGGTTAGCCGGACCTGAAGCTCCGAAAGTCTTCATGCAGATTACCTTTCCGTCAAGTCCTACATATCTGTACCAGCCAAAGTCTGAAAGTGCTTCAACTGCAACTCTCTTTCTTACACTCTTAGGAAGTACTGATTCCTTGTATTCATCTGACTGCTTCTCGAATACATCCATAGATGGCATACTTACTACTCTTACATCAATTCCTGCATTCTTAAGCTCTGCCTTTGCAGCTACAGCCAGGTTAACTTCAGAACCACTTGCAATAATAATTCCATCTGGAGTCTCTTTATCAGAATCCTCAAGAATATATGCACCCTTGAGTGCTTCCTTAGATGAACCTGCCATCTGTGGAAGATTCTGTCTTGTAAGAACTAATGCTGTTGGCTCATCCTTAGATTCAATAGCATATTCCCATGCAAGTGCTGTCTCTGTTCTGTCACATGGTCTGAATACTGTGAAGTCAGGCATTGAACGGAATGCTGCAAGCTGCTCAATTGGCTCATGTGTAGGTCCGTCCTCACCAACTCCGATACTGTCATGTGTAAATACATATATAAGTGGCAGTTTCATAAGTGATGTAAGTCTTGCCATTGGCTTTGTATAATCACTGAATACGAAGAATGTTGCAACGAATGGTCTTAATCCACCGTGAAGTGCAAGTCCATTACCAATTGCTGCCATAGCCTGCTCTCTTACACCAAAATGAAGGTTAGTTCCTGCATAATTCTCTTTAGAGAAATCACCTGCATCCTTCATATTAGTCTTATTAGATGGTGCTAAATCTGCTGAACCACCGATAAGGTTAGGCATTACATTCTTAATCATATTAAGAATTGTTCCACTTGAACTTCTTGTTGCTTCTGCCTTCTCTGGCTTTGCAAGGTATTCCTCAGAATTGAACAAATCGGACATATCACATCCATTGTAGTACTTATCCCAGAGTTCTTTCATCTCAGGGAACTTCTCACAATACTCTGCAAAAAGCTTATTCCATTCTTCTTCTGGCTTAGCCATTCTTGCAGCTATCTCTTTATAATGGTCATATACTTCCTGTGGTACTTCGAAATCACCCTTGCATGGCCAGTTAAGGTTTTCCTTAAGTGCTGCAACATTATCAATACCAAGAGGCTCGCCGTGTGCGCTTGCCTTACCCTGCTTTGCAGGACAGCCATAGCCTATCATTGTGTTAACCTTGATAAGTGATGGTCTTTCTTTATCTGCCTTAGCTTCTTCAATAGCCTTACCGATAGCTTCAATATCATTGCCATCAGCAACTTCAATTGTCTGGAATCCAAATGCTTCAAATCTCTTCATTACATTTTCTGTAAATGCAATATCTGTGCTTCCTTCAATTGATATATTGTTAGAATCATAGAATACAATAAGTTTTGAAAGACCTAATGTTCCTGCAAGTGAGAAACACTCTGATGAAATACCTTCCATCATACAGCCGTCTCCACCAAGTACATATGTGTAATGGTCAACTACATTGTATCCGTCTTTATTGAATACTGATGCAAGATGTGCTTCTGCCATAGCCATACCAACTGCCATAGCCATACCCTGTCCAAGAGGTCCTGTTGTAGCTTCAACACCAACTGTGTGACCGTATTCTGGATGACCTGGTGTCTTAGAACCCATCTGTCTGAAATTCTTCACATCATCTAAAGAAAGATTGCCAATTCCAAGTAAATGGAACAATGAGTAAAGAAGCATTGAACCATGTCCGCCAGAAAGAACGAATCTGTCTCTGTTCTCCCATTCTGGATCAGCCGGGTTGTAATTCATATGGTTAGTCCATAATTCATAAGCTGTTGGTGCAGTTCCAAGTGGAAGTCCAGGATGTCCTGAATTAGCCTTCTGGATTGCATCTGCTGACAATACCCTGATTGCATTAATTGACATTTCATCGATGTTAGTCATATTTTCCTCCCTGTGTAAGCACATCTGTGCATAATATTATAAGTTATCTGTCTTTAAAATCTGCCTCTGTCAAGAATATAACATCACCATTCTCGCTTCTCTTCTTCTTAAGTCCGCCAAAGAATCTTCTTGATGCTCTTCTTTCAGAGTTGACAATTGCCTGATTGATAATTTCCTTGATATCATCAAGTTTAATATTATCATTCACGTTATGGAGTTTGTCAATCTTAAGATACAGTTCCAGTAATGCATCATCATCAACCTCATACTGTCTCTTTCTTGCGAATCTCTTCGCCATCTCAACAAGCTCATTAACTGTGTACTGCTTAAGAACAATTCTGTGATTGAATGTCTTGGTAAGCTCAGGATTAAAATTGATAAGAACATTCATGTCTGTATCCGAATCTTCAAATATGACAATCATTCTTCCTGTATCCTGTTCAAGACAGTTAAGCAGTTCATTAATTCTCTTAGGCTGGATTGTTCCTGCGCCTTCAACGATAAGAGCTGTTCCCTTAAGTCTTCCCATTGCCTTGGCAATACCTCTCTGGTTAATACTCTCTCCTGATGTCTTAGCAATCTTCTTTGGCTGGTCTGGATATAAAGTATTAATAGCTCTTATTATAGTTCTTGCAAGGTCTGTCTTATCAGAACTTGAATTACCAGAAATAAGAATATTTCCTGATGCTGATGAATTCATCTGCATTTCATCGTCAATTGTATCGAAAAGATCAGCTAACTGTTCCTCAAGTCCTGGCATATCTCTGTACTTTCTGAATATCTTTGCCAGCTCTCCTGTAAGCTTCTTCTCTATCTGCTCAGTTTCTTCAATCTCTTCTTCCATAGTCAATGGCTGTTCTTCTTCCTGTCTGGTGAATGGAATTACTGTTTCTTCCGGCTCAACACCTGCAGCTACCTCATCTAGTACAACAGCCTCCTCACCTTCTTCTTTATTGTCTTTATTATCAATATCTTCATTCATAATTGAATTGATATCTGAAATCATTGATTCTGACACAGTTGGTATCTGTGCTGTAACTAAAGGAATATCTTCATTCTCTATAGCAGTTGCTGCCTGCTCTAGTCTCGCTGCAGCCTTACCTGTTCTTATTGCAAGATCCATTCTCGCTGAATCAACTGCCATCTGTGCAAGAGCTGCTCTCTTTGCTTCTTCCTTATCAATCTCCTTACCATCAGCCAGTGCTTCTGCTTTCTTCTGCTCTACAAGCTTTTCATAAGCTGCACTTTTCTCGTCTTTCTCATCAAGATAACGCTCAAGCTCTGACTTTGAGAATTCCTTAGTATCCTGCTTGCCATACTTTTCTTCTCTTACAGACTGCATCCACTCTGTTATATCCATCTGGCCTTCAATCTGGTCATCATCTTCCTGAGCTTCTGTATCATCATTAACAACCTGTTCAGTTACAGGAGCCGGAGTCTTAACCTCCTTTGCAGGCTGTTCTTCCTTATTCTTAGAAGCTGGTACAAATGTCTTAACATCGTCATCTTCTTCATCATCACCGAACAAGTCACTCATCTTGGCAGCAAGCTCTTCCTGAAGATTTCTTGTATCATATAAGTTGTTATATTCAGGTACAGGGACATTAATATCTATATTCTCTGCTTCCTTATTGATTCTTTCCTCAGCTTCTTTTCTCTGCTCAGCTTCGTCTTCTTTATTGATCTGCTCATAGTTATCAGCTAACTTCTGCTTTGCATTCTCAATAAGCTCCTTAAGTGAGACATTTGCCTTATTAATCTCGCTTGAGAAATTCTTCTCTCCATCTTTGCTAAGTGTCTCAGAAACCTCTGGCTTCTCCACCTGAGGAGTCTCTATCTTAGACATAACAACAGAGCTGTCCTTAGTATCATCAGCATCTTCATCCTTATTCAGAGCTTTCATTAAAAATGCTTTGATATCATCATTCTGGTCATTCTGTACAAGGTCTATTGAAAGAGGTCCTTCCTCCTTTTCCTTAGCAAACTCAGGAACATTCAGACTTACCTCTGGCACTGGCTGTTTACCAGTTGATTTCTGTTCTTTCTCATCTTCTTCACGGAAAACATCTTCAACTTCATCTCTCTTAAGATTAGCAAGTTCCTTCTGCTTTGCAAAAAGCTCTTCCTTAGTTGCCTCTATATCTTCCTTTCTTTTTCTTACATCTTCTAAGATACCTTTCTGTGTCTTAGTAAGAACAACACCAAGCTTTTCCTTTAACTGTACTGCTTTCTCAACGTATATACCATCCTGAAACCACAGAACGATATTATCACATGTCTTAATACATTCTTCTTTTCTTCCAGTCTTATAATACAGCTTTGCAAGCTCATACATATACTTCTCATCAATCTCATGCTCCCTGTAATCCTCTAAGATTCCTACAAGTTCATTATCTGATGCATTCTGTGCCTTTCTAAGGTCATAATACAGGATGAATCTGCTCACATCATGCTGTGAAGATTTGCTGTATTCTTCATAAAGCTCGTTAGCATTATCAAAATCTCCAACTTTAATAAAGAATTCAGTAAGCTTATAAACCAGCTTTCTTCCGCCAAGGTTTCTGTTATAAGCAAGAATTGCCATGTCTCTTGCTTCTTCATAGTCCCCGACTGCTTCCTGTACATTAATGGCTGTGGCAAGTGCCTGCCAGTCTTTAATCTTAGTCCAGTTAATATCCTTAGCTATGGCTGCCGCTTCTGTGTATTCCTTTTTCGCTGCCAGCTTCTTAATCTGGTCTATCTTAATTCCTAATTCGTATTTATTCATGATTATATATTCCTCATTCCAATGCTTACTTGATGAATGTTGTGAATAATTTATTTATCGCATTTTACAACTCATTAAAGTTTAGCACAGCCTAAGTTCATTGTAAACCAAGTTCACAGAATTGTTACAAATATGTTACAAAAAATCAAATGTAGCCTGTTCGTAATCCATTCTCGTGTATTCCAATTCTGATTCCTTCGTGCTGCTGTAATAATCAACAACCACAGTCTGCTGCCTTGAATCTACCAGCTTCTGACCAAGTATGTAATTAACATCGAATCTTCCTGTAATAGCAGGAGTTGCTCCTCTTGCCGGAACAATAAGCTGGACATGATTAGTTGCAAGCAGCTTGAATATTGGCTCCCATATGTATATATCCTTTGCCGCACCGAATGGGTTATCTATGAATATTGTCTTACCCTCAACACCTTCATTACCTGAAGAATTCATATTAGATATGTAGTTGATAATCGCAATAAGGAACTGGATATATATACCCTGTGACTGTCCTGTTGAGCCAACCGCTTCCTCATATCTTAAATAACGGCTCTGGTCCTTGATTCTCTCTCTCTTATACAGATTAATTCTGATTGAATTCATATCTGTGACAATAACTGAGAAAAGTCTCTTCCATGACAGTCTGTTTCTTATATACTTGAGTCTTTCCGCAGGCTCTTTAAAACTTTCCGCCATAAAAACAGTTTCATCAATATATTCAGACATCTTTTCCTTATATAATTCTTCCTTTATATAAGGAATCTGCAAACTGATTATTGCTATCTGTTCTCCGTCAAGATTGATATTAGACAACTGTGGCAGACGGTCAAGCTCAGTCTTAATATTACTGCATGTCTGGATACAACGATTTTCAAAGTTATCCTTAATCATCTGCATATCCTCTATACCCTTGGCAATGCGGTCTTTTTCTAACTGTATAAATGTGTTCGTCTCATTTAACGATTCAATCATACTTCTTGTCTTAGCCACATTTTCAGGAACATTAAGTGATATCCTTACTTCATCAGCAAGCTCGACTGCATTAAATCCTGTCTCTTATACACATCTCCGAGCCCACGAGACGGAGCTACATCTCG
>ERZ1027077.482-NODE-482-length-13888-cov-5.356756_pt1 | contig 13888 bp, 15 predicted proteins | sample MGYA00519280_ERZ1027077 | MGnify/ENA primary metagenome ERZ1027077 (study PRJEB26926, sample SAMN06164528) | human gut metagenome | biome: ENVO:00009003; feature: ENVO:2100002; material: ENVO:00002003 | host: Homo sapiens | place: USA | collected 2012 ... | reverse complement strand
TAGCTCCGTCTCGTGGGCTCGGAGATGTGTATAAGAGACAGGTTCTGGGGTGGATTTTCTGCCTTTTTCTCTTCTGTGACGGACGTTTCCGAGGGCGGCTGAGTGTTATTATCCTCAGCGTGTTCCGCCTGAAACTGATGCTGCTGACGGCGCATCTGCACCTTTTTCTGTTCCTCCGCAGAAAATGTCTCAGAAGGCTCGGCTGTCTCAGCGGGCTTGATCAGCTCTGCATCTTCCAGCCGCTTTGACACGCGCTGCTCGGTGCCAGCCGTCAGGTTTTCCTCGACCGCGCCTTCTCGCGTCATCCGCAGGACAACCTTATCGCGGGCTTTGAGTTCGGGTTCCTTGGGCATCAGGTTTCACCTCCAATCCGCTTGTAGGCAAGCTCGGTGTATTCAGGGTTCAGCTCTATGCCCACGAAATGACGCCCCATCTGCGCGGCAACCATGCCGGTTGTGCCGCTTCCCATAAAGGGGTCAAGCACAATGCCGCCTTCGGGACAACCGGCGAGAAGACAGGTTTCAACCAGTTTCGGAGGGTAGGCGGCGTAATGACCGCCCTTGAAAGGGACGGTGTTGATCTTCCAGACATCGCGTTTGTTGCGGAGCGGATTGATGTCTGCGTCCTTGATCTCGCCATGCTCACGCGGGCGGTTGATGGATTGCGGCTGAGGCTGACCGGGAACGGGCTTGCCGTATTTGTTGCCGCCCTTCATGCCGCGCTTGAGGCGTTCTGCCGTTGCAAGGGCAATCGGCTCGGAGATCGCCTTGTAGTCGAAGAAATACTTCTTGGACTTGGAGAACAGGAAAATATGCTCATAGCAGCGGGATAGGCGGTCTTTCACGCTCTCCGGCATGGGGTTATCCTTCATCCAGATGATGTCGTTGCGCAGATACCAGCCGGTATCGCGGAGGGCAAAAGCCAGCATCCACGGAATACCGATCATGTCTTTCGGCTTGCAGCCCTCAACCTTGTTGTTGAGAGCCACAGCCTGACCGTTTCTGCCGTTGGGGTTCTTCGGGTCAATGAAATCGCCCTGATTGCCTTTACCGGCGTAGGTGTCTGAGATATTCAGCCAGAGCGTACCATCCGGACGCAAAACGCGCCTGACTTCGGTAAACACTTCCGTCAGGCGCGAGATATATTCCTTCGGCGTTGTCTCTCTGCCGATCTGAGCCTCCATGCCGTAATCGCGGAGCGCGTAATACGGAGGGGACGTCACACAGCAATGAATGCTGTCATCGGGCAGCGTTTTCAGGATGTTGAGGCAATCGCCGGTATGAATGATGTCAAGTTGTATGGTGGTGTACCTCCTGTTCTGTTGGATTTGTGTTTCCATTGAAATGTTGGCTGTGAAACCCGACAACATTTCAATGGGCATCAGTCGGAGTAATACTCGTCCGGCTCGTAGTCCTCATCTTCCATGAAGTCCTCGTCGAAATCGTCAATCTCGTCCGCCCAACGGTCGAAGATTTCCTCGGCTTCCTTCGCCGCCTCACGATAGAGGCTCAGGCGGTTCTTCTCAAAGGCGGCAAAGGCGGGGACGAACTTGCCGAACTCGCGGATTGCCTTCACATCCTGCGTGCGCATATCTGCGACGCACTGGATGATTTCGGACATCGTGAGCAGATCGTCGATCATCAGCTCATACTTGTCCTTGGGGATAGAAACGGTTTCATCATCCGCCGCGTCAGCGAAAGGGGTATTCTCGTCGCTGTTGCTGCTTTCGGGAACATCAACCTTGAAATAGAAACCGATCATATCCACAGATACCTTGGTCATAATCTGACGTGCCTCCTTGACCTTTTCGTCGATGTCCTCCCTCACATGGAGGTAGGCGCGGTGATGCTTCTTGAGGTTGCTTTCCAGTCGGATCAGATCGGTCAGCTCCCACAGAGCCTTAAACAGCGCGGAGGTGTTCTCTCCGTATTCGATAGCGTCCGCGTAGGGAATGGTAATCATCTTGTTGTTCATATTCAAAAATCCTCCTTAGTTCTGTACGGTTTCTTCGGGTTTGGTGGTCATGATGCGGTAGAGCTGGGTGTCCTTCGGGAAATCGTCCTTGAAGGGAACGATGGTCGAGCCGTAGAAGATCAGTCCCTCACCGGCGTTGGAATTGGTGATGTAGTTTTGCTGGCTGGGCGAGATGTTCAGCGCCTTCGAGAGAATCTGCCGGTCGCCGGATGCCTGATTCAGAAGGTAGACAAAATCCGAGTTTTCAAAGATGTTCTCCACCTCACGGGACGCAAGAAGATCCTTGACGTTCTGCGTGATTCCGGTCGGGATGCCGCCCCATTTTCTGAAACGCTTCCAGATTTCCACGCTGTATGCGGCGGTCTGTTCCTCCTTCAAGAGCAGATGGAACTCGTCCATGTAGTAGCGAGTTGCCTTGTGCTGGGCGCGGTTGATTGTAACTCTGTTCCAAACCTGATCCTGCACAATCAGCATACCGAGCTTTTTGAGCTGCTTGCCGAGTTCGCGGATGTCATAGCAGACGAAGCGGTTGTTGACATCCACATTCGTTCTGTGATTGAAGACGTTCAGAGAGCCGTGAACATAGATTTCAAGGGCAGTTGCGATGCGCTGTGCCTCCGGCTCCTTCTGATTTCTCAGAATGTTGTAGAGGTCTTCGAGGATCGGCATTTTCTCCGGCTTGGGGTCTGCAAGAAACTCCTGATAGACCATGCGGACACTGCGGTCAATGATGGTCTTCTCAACCGGCTGCAAGCCGTCCTTGCCGCCGACAATCAGCTCACACATGGAGAGGATGAAGTCGGATTTCAGCGTCAGCGGGTTTTCCTCTTCGGAGTAGTTCGTGTTGATGTCCAGCGGATTGATGTAATCCGTGCTGACCGGCGAGATGCGGATGACCTGACCGCCGAGCTTCTGCACAAGGGGAAAATACTCGGCTTCGGGGTCGCAGACGATGATGTCATCCTCCGTGATGAGGAAGGCGTTCGTCATTTCGCGCTTGGCGGAGAATGACTTACCGGAACCGGGCGTACCCAAGATCAGCCCGTTGGGGTTTTTGAGCTGCTTGCGGTCAACCATGATCATGTTGTTGGACAGCGCGTTCAGCCCGTAGTAGAGAGCTTCGCCGCCCTGAAAAAGCTCCTGTGTGGTGAACGGCACGAAAACCGCCGTGCTGGAAGTGGTCAGTCCGCGTTCAATTTCCACCTGATTGACGCCGATAGGCAGAGAGGACATCAGCCCCTCTTCCTGCTGGAAGTCAAGACGCTTGAGCGCACAGTTATACTTTTGGGCAATGGCGGCGGTCTGGAACACCGCATTTTCGAGCTTCTGGCGGCTGGTTGCTGTGTTCATGATGAGGATAGTCACAAGGAACAGTCTCTCATTGCGGGTCTGGAGATCCTGCAACAGACGCTTTGCCTCACCGCCGAAGGTAGCGAGATCGGACGGAATGATGTCCATATCGTAGCCAGAGCGGACTGCCTTTTTCTGCTCTTCAATCTTCATCTTGTCGAGGTCGGTGATCTTCGACTTGATGCTCTTGATCGCCTTCGCCTGGTCAATCGTCCGGATATGAAAATTGACCGTGATGTTGCTGTCCATCTCAAGGAAGTCGGCAAGCATACGGTCATTGAGTTCCGGCGCGAGGATTTGCAGGAAGCTCGCCGCGCCGATGGTTCTGCCCATCTTGAAGCACTTGCCTTCACGGAAGTCAAAGGAAGTGGGAGCGATGAAGTCCTTGCTGGAAAGTCCTGTCCGGGCAACCATATCGAAGGAAAAGCGGAACGGCTCATTGGTGTCCATGTTGAACACATCATGAAGCACTTTCAGCCGCTCATAGCCGGACAGCGGTTCCGTCCTCACACCGAGGGTTTTGAAGTTGTTGAGAATGTCGGTTTCAATGCGTTCGAGCTTCGGCTTTGCCGTGCGGAGGGAGTCCGCCTCAATGCCGAAGGTGATGTACTTCCTCTTGACCAGTCCGTTGTTGCCCTTGGTGAGCTGGCTTTGCAGCATACCGGAATACTCGGAGCGGATGTCGTTGAAGGCGTCCTCCTGTGCCGGAATGTTGATGCGCTTGCGGAACTCATTCAGGCTTGCCTTCTGATTGATGAAGGAGAGCTGGACGAAAATCGAGCTGTCGAAGTAGTTCAGAAAGTCGCACCAGTTCTCAAAGATGGCAGTTTTGTCCTCGTTCTGCGCAAGCTGGTAGTTGATGTCCTCAAAGGCGATGGACTTCGTGTAGAGGCGGCTGTTCACCTTGCAGATACCGTCGCGGCACATCTCCACATAGGGAATGGTCTGCTGGGCGGACTTGCGGACTTTCTTTGCCTTCCTGTCCTTTTTCTTCTGCATGACGATCCGCTTCTTTTCCTGAGCGGAAAGGGCATCGCCGTAAACGACGCCGTTCTTGACGGTCATCTTAGGCTTTGCCTTTGCTGTGCTGTTGTTCAAGCTGCAATTCCTCCTGTTCTTTGATTTTCTGCTGAATTTCAGCGTAGAGATTGTTTGTGCGATAGGGACGCACCTTGTCCCGGATGAACATGGACTGTACGATGTGGTACAGATACTTTTCGGCGGGCTGACCGTCCTTCTCGTAAAGCGCGAAGAAGATGAACGGGAGCATGATGACCACCATCAGCATTGCCGCCGTAGACAAGTCGAGATGCGCCTTCGCCAGAAAGAAGATCGGGACGCCGACCGCCGCAGCGATGGAAAAACAAATGAGCTGCCGCTTGGTCAGGTTGAACATGACCTTCGTTTTGACGCGGTTAAGATCCTTCGGGACCGGAACAAATGCCATTGACTGTTTCCTCCTTTCTAAGCTGCTTTTCATAGCGCAGCTTCATTTGTGCGGGATATTGATCCTCCTTCGGCTGACGCTTGCCTGTCCAGCGAAGCCCACCCGCTTTGCCTTGACAAATCCAGCCGGAAGCCCGAAGGCTTGCACCGTTTTCGCTTTCCAGCGTGTAGGTGATGATGCGCTTATAGCCCATAGCCGCAGCAGCTCTTGCCGCCGCACCGTAGAGAAAGCTGCAAGCGTTCTTCTCTCCGTTGGTGCATAGCCTTGTAACCTCCAATGTGAAGCCGTCATCCAGATACCGGCTGACGGGACGCCCGGCGATGATCACACCGACAAGCTCACCGTCTGCTTCACAGCCGATGGAAAACTTGTGACCGGCAACCGGCTTGTGATGCCGGTGATGCTGCCGGACATACTCGTTGGCGTCACGAAGAGAGATGGGTTTTAGCCGCAGCATGGTGTTTCCTCCGTTGGAAGATGAGCCGTGCATTCGACCTCGTTGCCCCAAACATCCCAGCCTTCGGGAGACTGACGGGCAAAAAGCTCCACGCGGGGAAGGTCTCCCATGAGCCGAACAATGCGCTCCCGCGCTTCATCCGGCTTTTTGGAATGCTCTTCGATGTGGCTGAGGATGACCTGACGCACACCGGCGTCAACACGCTTCGGATGTCCCTTTGTGGCAAGGATGCAGATTTCGGCGTTCGCCCTTGTCCAATACCCCATGCCGGTGAAGAGGTCATCGTTCTTGCGGTTTTGCTTCACCCATACAAAAGCCACGGTCTTATAAGAAAAGCCCCATGCCGTCAGCACTTCGAGTGCTTCACAGAGGCACGGGAACGTGATCCAGAGGAACAGAGCGCAGTCCTTGGCGGCAAGCTCACCGACCGGAAGTGCCTTGATGTCCTCAATGCACATTGTCGGGTAGTGGCTTTCCGCAGACCGTCCCTGTCCCTTCTTGGAGTAAGTCCGATACGCCCAAGGGGGATCGGCGTAGATGATGCTGTACTTCTTCATGCTGCCGACCTCCTTAGTGCGCATGGAAAATGGATTTTGCGAGGCTTCCGGTCTTGAACAGCGAGAAGCACAGAATGACCGTGTACGCTGCCACAGAGAACAGAGCCGAATGAATGTTGTCTGCGATGATCATGCCGTTGATCAGCACCGCATAGATGCCGACGCAGACCATGATGAGAAAGCCCTGAAATGCCAGAGCGAACAAGCCTTTCAGATAGTTCGTGCCGATGCTGCCCCATTCGCGGTTGCTCATGGTTGCGATGGGAATAGGCGCAATGCTCACGGTGCAGTAAATCTCAATCATGCGCCCGTAGAGAATGACCGTAATGAGGATCGCCATAATTTTGAGGCACAGGCTGATCAGAAGCGTTTCTATCGACAGTCCGAGCAGTTCTCCGACGCCCATGTTCTCCATGCCGGTACGCATCTGCGCAATCGTCGAATCAATATCAATACTGGTGTTGCCGTGGATTACTCCTGCTGCACCGGAAACCACGTTCTGCCCGATGTCGAATACTGCCATCACGATGTCAAACGTATGCGTCACGAGGTAGATCGCCACAGCCGCCTTGAAAAACCACTTGAAGAACATCCAAGTGTCCATGTCGTGAAGGTTGTTTTTCTCGGTGATCATGGAAATCAGCTCGTAGCACAAAACAAAGGTGATGATGATACCAGCGATGGGGACTATCACGTTTTCGGATAGTCCCCGGATCATCTGGTACACGCCGCCGTTCCAGCCGGACGGTGTTTGCCCAACTTCGGCGGCAATCGTTCCTACCTTCTCGTTGACATCGGTGAACATATTGGTCAGGTTGCTCTCGATCCATCCGATCAGCATATCCTTGAGAGCCTGTTCGATCTTTTCTAAAATGCTGCCCAATATTTCACCACCCTTCGGTTAAGCTGGGCTTGCCGTGGATTAGCCGAACAAACCGGAGAGCAGAGGGATGAGGGTCGTGCCGATCAGCACCACACCGCCGCCAGCCATGAGCTGCTTGATGCCCTGAGACTTGGCGCCGGGGTTGTCGTTGCCGTAGCCTTCCATGAGGTTGACAACACCCCACACTGCGAGACCTGCGCCGAGGGCGATAACGAGCGTCTGAAGAACCGTGACAGCCTGATTGATGAAAGCCATAGATTTTCCTCCTTGAATCGATGAAAGTTGAGTGTGTATTTTTGAAAATGGGCATAAAAAAAGAAGCCCCGTCGCTGTTCTGCTTTGGGAGCCATCAGGCTTTACCCACTGCGCAGTGCAGCGACGGGGCTTTAATCCGCTTCGACCTCGCCCATATCATAGAGGTCGAATGTGTCATCGGGCTTGACTACCAGCTTGTGCTGCCGGTATTTTTCGATGTCAAAGGCGTTCCGCTTATCGTAGTCGGAGAGCTGCCGGTACTTTGGATGCTTCGTAATGTCGTATTTGTTACTGAGAAAAGGTCTCACGCCTCGAAGCTGCAAAATACACTTGGCTCCGTCCATGACGGCGATCTCATCCTGAGACATCAGTTCTTTGCCACAATGTCAAGTGGTAAATTCAAAAAAGGACAAGCACTATCAAAGAAAGCAGTCTTTCATAGTGCTTGTCCTTTTCTTATTCATGTTTTCTGCCTTGCATTGTTCGAAACGCAGAACTATAATATACTCGATGGAGGTGCGAAATGGATTATATGACATTGAAAGAGGCCGCTGAGAAATGGAGCGTGTCACCTCGTAGGGTAAATTATTATTGCGCTGGTGGTCGTATCCCCAGCGCTGTAAAGATGGCCGGTGTTTGGCTGATTCCCAAAACTGCGGAAAAGCCGATTGATGGCCGGACGAAACAGGGAAAGGAACAGAAGCATGAGTAAGATATTACTTTTGGAAGATGATTTGAGCCTGATCAACGGGCTTTCCTTTGCGTTCAAGAAGCAGGGATTTGAATTGAATATTGCCAGAACGTTGAAAGAAGCGGATGCGCTGTGGGCGGATGGCAGGTATGATTTGTTGGTACTGGATGTATCCCTGCCGGACGGCACCGGCTTTGAATTTTGCAAACGGGTGCGGCAGGTTTCCAAGGTGCCGATCATCTTTCTGACCGCTTCGGACGAAGAAACGAGTATCATTATGGGGCTGGATATGGGCGGCGACGACTATATCACCAAGCCCTTCAAGCTTGGAGTCCTGGTTTCACGGGTCAATGCCCTGCTTCGCCGTGCAAAGGATTTCAGCGCAACGGACACAGAACTGCAATCGAACGGAATCAAGGTTCTTTTGCTGCAGGGTCAGGCTTTCAAAAATGGGGAGCTGTTGGATTTGACCGCTGCTGAATACAAGCTGCTGTGCCTGTTTATGCGAAACCCCAATACGGTGCTTACCAAGGAGCAGATATTAGATAAACTGTGGGACTGCGACGGAAATTATATCGACAGCAGCACCCTCACCGTGTATATGCGGCGGCTTCGCATGAAGATTGAGGATAACCCCAGTGACCCGCAGATGCTCCTGACCGTCCGTCGCATGGGCTATAAATGGAATGTAGTAGGGTGAGGCAGCCTATGAAAATACTTGCAAATAAGGATATCAGAAATCTGTTTCTTGCGGTATCGGTTATCTGGGCAGCATCCCTCCTGCTGGCACAGGGCTTTTTATGGCTGCGCTATCAAAGGCTTTCTTTGTGCCTGCTGTTTATTTTTTTTGTTGGCAGCGGCGGCTATATGGGTGGTTTGCTGCTCCTATTTCAAAAAGCAGAATAAGATCATGGAACAGGCGGTATCCCAGATCAATGTGTATCTTGACGGGGATAGCAACGCACGTATTGAATGCGACAGTGAGGGGGAGCTATATCGGCTGTTCCATTCCGTCAATTCCCTGGCGGCGGTTTTGAACGCCCACGCAGATAACGAGCTTCGGGAAAAGGAATTTTTGAAAAATACGATCTCCGATATTTCCCACCAACTGAAAACACCGCTGGCGGCGCTGAATATTTATAATGGCCTGCTTCAGGAGGAAGATATAGAAGCGTCCTCCGTAAAAGAATTCGCCGGCCTGTCCGAACAGGAGCTTGACCGCATTGAAACGCTGGTACAGAGCCTGCTCAAGATCACCAAGCTGGACGCCGGTTCTGTCATACTGGAAAAGGCGACCGAGAATGTGGCGGATATGCTGCGGGATGTTGAGCTGCATTTCGCATACCGGGCCAAACAGGAGCATAAAGAACTTGTCCTGTCCGGCCCGGAGGAGGTCCTTCTTTTCTGCGACCGCGACTGGCTGACCGAGGCCATTGACAACATCGTGAAAAACGCCCTCGACCATACGGAGAGCGGCGACGCGGTTCATATTACATGGAAAGCTCTGCCCAATGCCGTTCAGATCGCCGTAAAGGACAACGGCTGCGGCATCCATCCGGAGGACCTGCACCATATTTTCAAGCGGTTCTACCGCAGCCGCTTTTCCCAGGACAAGCAGGGCATCGGGCTGGGCCTGCCGCTGGCAAAGACCATCGTGGAAGCCCATAGCGGCACGATTGAGGTGGACAGTGAACTTGGAAAAGGCACGACCTTCACCATGAATTTTTTAATTCCTACAAAATTGTAGGCTGAGTGTAGGGTTACAGTAATATTTCGGTGCTATCCTTTCCTCATAGGCAGGAAAAACAAAAGCAGCCCGCCTATTTCGCAAAACATGAAGAAAGAGGTATATGCACGATGAATTTATTAGAGGTCAAAAACATTTGTAAGACCTATGGCAGCGGAGAAACCGCAGTCAAGGCTTTGAAGGATGTCAGTTTTTCCGTTCCCAAGGGGGAATATGTGGCCGTCGTGGGGGAATCCGGTTCCGGCAAAAGTACGCTGCTGAACATGATCGGCGCGCTGGACACGCCCACGACCGGCAAGGTGCTGATCGACGGTAAGGACATTTTTGCCATGGACGAGCGCAAGCTGACGGTATTCCGCCGCAGGAACATTGGCTTTATCTTTCAGGCGTTTAACCTTGTGCCGGAGTTAACGGTGGAGCAGAACATCATCTTCCCGGTGCTGCTGGACTACCAGAAGCCGGATAAGAAATATCTGGAAGAACTTCTTGCGGTACCGAACCTGAAAGAGCGCCGGAACCATCTGCCCAGCCAGCTCTCCGGCGGACAGCAGCAGCGTGTGGCGATTGGCCGTGCGCTCATTACCCGGCCAGCCCTGATCCTGGCTGACGAGCCGACCGGCAATCTGGACACCCAGAACAGCAGCGAGGTCATTGCCCTGCTGAAAGAAGCATCCAAAAAGTATGAGCAGACGATTATTATGATTACCCACAACCGTAGTATCGCGCAAACGGCTGACCGGGTATTGCATGTATCGGACGGTAACCTCACCGATTTTGGGAGGTACCGCGAATGAAAAGCTATTTAGGCCTTGTGCCGATCTCTGCAAAGGTGCGGAAACGGCAGAATCGGATGACCATTCTGTGTGTCATTATTTCGATATTTCTGGTGACAGCAATTTTTAGCGTGGCGGATATGATGATTCGAACCCAAAGCGACCGAATGACCGGCAAAAACGGAAGTTGGCACATAGAGTTGGACGGCATTTCTCAAGAAACAGCCCTGAAAATTGCGGAGCGGGATGATGTGGTTTCGATTGGTGCAGTTACGATATTTAACCCGGACGGAGAACTGCCCTACCGCATGGACGGAAAAAGGGTTGTACTTTATGGTATTGATGAATCCTATCTGACAATGAATTCAACTGGTGCCGCCGAAGGACGCTTTCCGCAGGGAATGGGCGAAATCATGCTCAGCAGCAATGCAGCGCGTGTCCTTCAAGTTGCAGTTGGGGACACTGTTACACTACGTACGCCGTCCGGAGACTGGGATTTTACAGTGTCCGGTTTGGGCGGTGTGGAGGAAAGCTACTATTCCGGGCAATATTCTTTGATGGATGCCTACCTGCCGCGCACAGCATTTGCAGCGCTGATGGAGCAGAACAACGTCCATAATCTTCAAACGTCATATTATGTCCAGTTTACCAGCGCGTCTAAGGCAGCTAAAGCAATCCCGGAACTGACGGCACAGCATAACCTGCCGGAAAATGCTGTCTCAGAAAACACCGGTGTGATGGCTATCGCCGGACAAAGCGATAGCAGCGCCGCAAAAAATGTTTACAGCCTTGCCGCAGTTCTGTTTGTGCTGGTTCTTCTGGCAGGTGTACTGATGATCTCCGGCAGCATGAACAGCAATCTGGCACAACGAATCCAGTTCTTCGGAATGATGCGCTGTATCGGCATGAGCAAATCTCAAATTATCCGATTTGTCCGTTTAGAAGCGCTTAACTGGTGCAAAACGGCTGTGCCCGTAGGCGTTCTGCTTGGCACACTTGCCAGCTGGAGCATTTGCGCGGCGCTGCATTATGGCATCGGTGGCGAGTTTTCCACAACACCGGTTTTTCAAATCAGTCCTGTAGGTTTAGTCAGTGGCATCGTGGTCGGTATCGTGACCGTCCTGCTGGCGGCAGAGTCACCGGCGCGACGGGCGGCACGGGTCTCACCTGTGGCGGCGGTCTCCGGCACGGGAGAGAATCTTTCCGCTTCGCGTCATGCTTCAAACTATAGCTTTGGAAAAATCGAGTTGTCGTTGGGAGCCCATCACGCCATTGCCGGTAAAAAGAACCTGTTTTTAATGACATCTTCTTTTGCACTCAGTATTGTTTTGGTGCTCTGCTTTTCTGTACTGCTTAAATTTGCCGGCTTGCTTTTGCCCGGTCAAGCTCCGTGGCAGCCGGATATTCTCTTGAACGGGTACGGAAACGAACAGGTATTGTCCCGCAGTATGGCAGAACAGCTGCGTGCGATTCCGGGTGTTGGGTATGTCTGGGGCGCAACCGGTCTTACCAACACTCCTGCCAGCAGTCCGCAGAAAGAGGTAGAGCATGTGGTGCTGGGTTCCTACGATGATTTTATGATGGAAAAAAGCAGGGATCTCGTTGTAGCAGGCAGGATGGCCGATCAGGCAGCCAGCAGCAACGAAGTCATGACGATCTATAATAAAAACAACCCGTTGAAGGTTGGAGATACCGTTTATATAAGCGGAAGAGACCTTACCATTGTGGGGGCTTTTTCGGAGGGAATGTTCCCGGATGATGTTACAGTCATCTGCCCACAGGCGCTATTTGACCGTCTGGTCGGAGCGCAGAACTATAATATGATCGGCGTTTTGCTGAACGATTCAGCAACAGAGCAGACTGTAATGCAAATTGCCCACCTTGCAACAGACGAGATCATTGTATCGGATGTGCGAGAGCGTAATTCGCAGGAAGCTGCTACCTATCTGGCTTCCAGAATTGTCGTATATGGTTTTCTGGCGATTATTGGACTGATTTCTCTTTTTAATATTGTCAACAGCATTTCGATGAGCGTTTCTGCCCGTACAAAGCAGTATGGCGTCATGCGTGCAATTGGAATGGATGGCAGTCAGCTTACTCGGATGGTTGCTGCGGAAGCCTTTACCTATGCTGTTTCCGGGCTGATTGTCGGCTGTATTGCCGGTCTGCTGCTGAGCCGTATGCTGTACGCTCGACTCATTACACGCTATTTTGGCATGACATGGCATCTGCCAGGAATGACGCTCTGCCTTATCATTCTATTCGTATTTGCTGCCGCAGCTCTTGCGGTTCATGCCCCAGCGAAGCGGATTCGAAACATGGCAATTACTGAAACAATCAATGAATTATAATTGCAATCCACTTTGGAAAATTTAATGTAACATCTGCCGGACGACGGCAAAGAAAAAATCCCCATCCCTCATTGATTGAGAGATGGGGATCACTGATTATTCTGTAATCTCCGGGATTTCTCCGACAAAGTTATAAATGATCCTGACTTCCTGCACTTTCTGTCCGTCAATCTTCTTGACTTCACCCACCAGAATCTTGCTGATGAGCCGGTTCAGCACCGCCTCGTCCAGTTCTTCAATGGCGGCGTAGCGCCGGATTTCCCGGATAAAGGTGCGGACTTCGCTTTCCTGTTCGTCAGAGTGTCGCATCATCAACATCAGGTCTTGCAGGCGCTTCTGGTTGGCTTCCTGCTCCTGTTCCAGCGCCGCCGTCAGCTTCATAAACCGCTGTTCGGTCAGGATGCCTTTGGCCTTATCGGTGTACAGGCTTAAAAACATCCCGTCAATTTCCTGATTCCGGGCTTCCAGCCGTTTCCGTTCCTTCTCTGTCTGGGAAGCGTCCACCAGATACCGGCGCTCCATCCGGCTGCTGAGCCGCTGGTAGAACGCATCGGCGTCCTTCATGGCCTGCGCCGCCAGTTCCTGTATATCCTTCAGCACCAGATTATATAAATCCCTTGCTTCAATCTTGTGGCTGGTACAGGCGTTCTTACCCAGTCGGTTGTAGGTCTGGCAGATATAGTATGCCTTGTCAATCGGCTCTCGCATCTCGCCGGTGAAACGGTTTTTGCCGGTTCTGCCGACCTTTTCATACCGCACCTGCATAGACTTCCCGCAGGTGGCACAGTAGACAAGCCCGTGGAACAGGTTATAGAAGGGGCAGGCGTTGCCTTTCATAATGGTGGGCCTGCGGTCAATGATTTCCTGCACCTGTTCCCATTCCTCCGGTGTCACAATCGCTTCGTGGCAGCCCTCAATCACCTCCCAGTCCTCACGAGGGATAATGTCATAGGTGTTGGAGCGGATGCCTTTCTGATGTGTCCGGCAGACAAGATGTGCGCCCTTATAAAAGGGATTCCGCAGGATATGGCTGATCCTCGCACTTCCCCATGAATAGTAATTCACGTCACATTCTGTATGGCTTTTTACTCTGGTAATAGGAATTTTATCATCCATGAGCTGCTTTGCAATCCGCATACAGCCCCAGCCATCCAGTGCCAGGTCATAGATTTTTCGGATCACCGGCGCAGTATCCGGGTCAAGGATGAGATGCCCTTTGTCCTCCGGGTCACGCATCAGGCCAAGAGGCGGCTGTCCGCCGCAGAACTTTCCCTGCCGGGAACGGGTCATGCGTCCCGCCAGCACCTTTTTGGAAATATCCCGGCTGTACATATCGTTCAGGATATTCTTAAAGGGCGTGATGTCCATTTCCTGACGGGTCAGGCTGTCCACGCCGTCCGTGA
>ERZ1027077.476-NODE-476-length-14063-cov-7.204312_pt1 | contig 14063 bp, 6 predicted proteins | sample MGYA00519280_ERZ1027077 | MGnify/ENA primary metagenome ERZ1027077 (study PRJEB26926, sample SAMN06164528) | human gut metagenome | biome: ENVO:00009003; feature: ENVO:2100002; material: ENVO:00002003 | host: Homo sapiens | place: USA | collected 2012 ... | reverse complement strand
ACGAGATGTAGCTCCGTCTCGTGGGCTCGGAGATGTGTATAAGAGACAGCTCCTACACCAGAGTATAGCATGGCACGGTCGTCACCGGCAGCTTTGATCATGTCTTCTGTTCTGATGCCATATTCTGCATCGAAAGCATCGATCTGCTCATCTGTATCTAAGCCTTTGGTCGGAATCTCAACATCGGCGGGCAGCATCGGCACATCTTCGAGATTGGAGAAGAATTTTTGTACCATTGCTGCACGGGCAAAGATACAGGACCAACCGTTCGTTGTTCCCATACGGGGCATACCGGCTACACGAGTACCACAAACCAGATAAGTTGAACCGCCATAGTTACGTGTCTTCACTCCATCCTGACGGATAGGCAGAATGATTTCCTGCATGGCATTTTCATTCTCGTCGTTATCGGCCATAAACAGTTCGCTGTAATTTGTACATAGCTTATATGCTGAGCCAATCACTTTGCTGGCATATTCTTCCGCTTTTGCATAATCGGTTTGTCCGGTGTATACGCCTGCGTTCAGGTACAAACGTGCGCGGAGCAACCAGTTGGCAGCTTTGTCTGCACGTCCGAAGGGAGCCTGGCGAGGTTCATACATATCAGCTTCAATTTCGTTCAGTTCATTCTGAATGTAGGTATAGAGTTCCGTCCCCTTCTTCTCGACAGGCAAGTCATTGCTAAAGTGTTCCTTGAACGGAGCTTTACCAAACAAGTCGAGGAAGTACCAATAATGGAGGGCACGCAGGAAACGTATTTCCGCACGTTGGCGCAGTGTTTCTGCATCTGTCATGCCTTCGGTCTGGTCGAGGAAGAAGTTATATTGTGTGATGTCATATCCCAAACGGACGTAAACCCACTCTGTGCGCTGGCTGGAAGGACTCCAGCTAATGCTTGTAAGCTGGGGGATGTCCTGATTCTCCTGCCATGCCCAAAGACATTCGTCGGTAGGCAGTTCGTTGCAGTTGAAAGTGGTACGATAGAAACCGGATTCGCCTTCGTCCTGTCCGTCGAGGTCAGGAGAGCCGTCGATACCCTTTTGTCCGGTTACACCCAACATGGCATATCCTTTCACAAATACTCCCTGCTGGTCGAAACTACCTCCTGTCTGAGGGTCGATGGGACTAATATCCAGATCGTTGATACATGAAGTTACTCCCGAAGAGAGAACTGCGATCAGTGCGGCTGAAAATAGCTGTTTGATATATTTTGTTTTCATGATAAATTGATTTAATGAATGTTAGAATTGCAGACTTAAACCTAATAAGAAAGTCATAGCTCTGGGATATGGATTGGCGTCGATACCGCTTTTTACTTCCGGATCAAGGCCTTTGTATTTACTGATAATGAACGGATTCTGTACTGTAGCATATACACGCCCGCCAACACCTTTGTAGGTTTGAGTCTTCCACAGATTCTGGAAAGAATAACCTAACGTGATGTTATCACAACGTAAGAATGATGCGTTATGTATAAAATAGTCGCTCATGTAGTAATCACCTTGTCCGCTGAAACCGAGTGCGACGGCTTCGGCACTGGTGTTGCTATATGCATTATTGGAGAACAGTCCCGAAGTGCTGACGTTGGCTTTGTTGCTCAGGAAGTCATAGTACACGTAGTTGTTCAGACTGGCACGTAAGGAGAAGCTGAAGTCAAAGTTCTTATATTGCATTTTGGAGGTCAGTCCCATCAAAACATCGCCTGCCGGTTTTTTGTAGATATATTTGTCTCCGCTGTCTATCGTTCCGTTTCCGTTACGGTCAACAAACATATTTTCAATAGGTTTGCCATTTTCGTCGTATACCTGCTGGTAAACGTAGAAAGAGTTGGCTGCGTAACCTACTTTATGCGCCTGTACCTTGGTATTGTTACCTCTGGAAATCTTATCGCCTGCTTCTACGTAATAATCGCTGTCGTCGCCACCTGTCAACTTGGTGATTTCATTGTGGTTCCATGTAATGTTATAGCTGAGGTCCCAGGTGAAGTCCTTAGTCACAATCGGTTTGGCGTTGATGGAAAATTCCATACCGTAGTTTTCCAGTGAACCGATATTCTGTGTCATCTGGGCATTGAAGTTAGTTCCGACGGGAATTTTAACGCTGTTCAGCAGGTCATCCGTTTTACGGAAGTATCCGTCGATACCGCCTGTGATTCTTCCATTCAGGAATCCGAAGTCCAGTCCGGCATTCCATGTGGTCGTTTTTTCCCATTTCAGATTTTCATTGAAAGCCTTCGGGCGGGAAGTAGAGTAATACGTATCGCCAAAAGGATACTGGGCATACTCGTTATTGACTACATACAGAGGAAGATAAGCAAAATCATCACCTATGTTTTGCTGACCGGTAATACCCCAGCCTAAACGCAATTTCAGATCAGACAGGATATTTACATCTTTCAGGAAGTTTTCTTCTTTAATCTTCCATCCCAGTGCCAATGACGGGAATGTACCCCAACGGTTATCTTTGGAGAAACGTGACGAGCCATCCCAACGCATGGTAAAGGTAAACAAGTAACGGTTCAGCAGGGAGTAGTTCAGACGGCCGAAGTAAGAGACCAGTGTATTTCTGGTTGCATAAGCTGTCTGTTCGCGCAATTTGGCGTCATGGGGTTCTTGCGTATAGGAATCCCAGCCCTGACCTTCTTCAAATCCGTTGCGATGGAAGTGCTGTTCTTCACCACCGACCATGATGTCAAAGTCGTTTGCACCCAAAGACTTGATATACTGTACGTATATGTTGTACGAAAGGTTGTATTTATATTGGGTAACGTCGCCATTCCAACCATAATAATTATTGCCGAATGAGTATGGAGAAACAATCGTAGTCTGTGTACCTTCCGCATATTCGCCACCTATGCTTGCGTGCAGACGGAGGTCAGGCAGGAAATGGAATTTATAGTCAACGTCTACATTTCCAACAAAGTCGTTGCTGTTCGCCTTGTCATTTTTGAGTTCCAGTGCAGCCAGCGGATTTTGGGGAGAGTTCGGATTGGACGTGTATTTCCAGTCCGGATTGCTGAAGCCTGTGGTAGGATTTATATTCTGCCAGTAGCCGCCTGTAAACTGGTAAGGGTCTTCGTTAGAATAAACCGGACGGGTAGGGTCGATGGCCAATGCCCCGCCAATAGCGGCACCTGTGTCGGCATAGCGGTTTTTACCGTTCATGAATTTGGCATTGATGTTGAACTTCAGATGATCTTCAAAGAAGGAAGGAGCCAGGTTCACGGAAGCAGTGAAGCGTCGGAAGTTGGATGTTTTCACAATACCGTTATCGTCCGTATAACCTAAAGACACACGGTAAGGCAGGTTCTTGAATCCTCCGTTGATAGAAACATGATGGTCGGTGCTGACAGCAGTACGGAATATCTGATCCTGCCAGTCTGTATTGGCGGTTCCTAAATCTGCCGGTAATTTGTCACCCCATAACTGATTGGCGTAAGCGCGATATTCATCTCCGCTCAATACATCATAGCGCTTTTGAGTTTTGGAGAAGGATACAGAACCGTTATAGCTTACGCTGGGAGCTTGTCCGTTCTTTCCTTTCTTGGTGGTGATAATAATAACACCGTTGGATGCACGCGAACCGTAAATGGCAGTTGCAGAGGCATCTTTCAGTACAGTAAGGGTTTCGATATCCGCAGGGTTGACCATTGACAAACCGTTTGCCATCCCTTTGATACCTTCGTTGTCAATAGCCAGACCGTCAATAACGATCAGCGGGTCATTGCTTGCATTCAATGAAGAACCGCCACGAATACGGATTTGAGCGCCACCGCCCGGTGTACCGTCATTGGAGATCACGCTGACACCGGCTATTTTACCGGATAACATATCCTGAGCATTCGTCGTAATACCTTTACTAAGTTCATCGGGCTTGATAGCCATTACCGAACCGGTCATATCGTTCTTTTTCACCTGACCGTAACCGATGACTACTACTTCGTCCAGTATTTCCGTATCGTCTTTCAGTATTACATTCATTTGTGTGGTTGCCGGAAGTTCCTTTGGCTGGTATCCGATGAATGAAACAACAATTATGTCACCTTGCTTGGCAGACAACTGGAAGTTGCCGTCGAAATCGGTAATCGTTCCGGTGGTAGTGCCTTTCACCACAACATTGGCACCTATAACCGGTTCACCCGTTGTGTCTTTCACTATTCCTTTGACAGTAATTTGCTGAGCAAATGCGTCAATGGACAAGAATATTCCAGCTATAAGCATAAGCAGGACCTTGAACATAAAGTTTCCTTTTTTCATGTTTTTGTCTTTAAAGTTAATTGTAATTTCTCTTATCATTCTCTCTTAAAAATACCTATTGAAAACACTTTTTTTAAGACTATCCTTTATTTATAGTCTTTTCAATCCCTTAACCTCTGATTTGTTTTTCACCTCTTTGATACTGATTGCGTATCCACCGCCATTGGCAGCGTGCAGATTCAGTTTGCTTTTATTATTCAAGATACCTTTTTTGATGGTGTATGCCTGCGGGTTATCTTTCCAGTCGGCATCTTTGGCATCTGCGTATACGGTAGCGACGTATTGTTTTCCCGGTTCCAGGAAATCGAACGTTAATTGGGAGTCGTGGCCGTTTTCACCGGCTGTGCAGCCTATGTACCAGTCGTCCGTTCCTTTTGCTTTGCGGGCAATTGTGATGTATTCTCCCGGTTCTGCTTCCAGATAGATTGTTTTGTCCCAGTCGAGAGCGACGTCTTTGATAAACTGGAAAGCATCCATAAAGCGTTCGTAGTTTTCCGGAATATCGGCAGCCATCTGCAAAGGGCTATACATGGTGACATACAATGCCAGTTGGCGTGCAATGGTTGAACGTACCTGGGAGTTGTTTGCCGGATTCATCTGGTTACAGTGAGTCTCGAAGATGCCGGGAGTGTAATCCATCGGACCACCGACCAGGCGTGTGAAAGGCAGAATCGTCGTGTGGTATACTTTATTTCCTCCAAATGATTCATATTCTGTTCCACGTGCGGATTCATTACCGATCAGATTGGGATATGTACGGCAGATACCGGTTGGACGGGTTGCTTCGTGTGCATTGACCATGATTTTATAATCGGCGGCTTTTTTCACGGCATACAGGTAATGATTATTCATCCATTGACCGTAATGATGTTCTCCGCGTGGAATGATATTACCCACATAACCGCTTTTAACCGAGTTATATCCATTGTCTACCATGAATTGGTAAGCTTTATCCAGGTGACGTTCGTAGTTGCGAACAGATGCAGAAGTCTCATGGTGCATCATCATTTTAATTCCTTTGCTTGCAGCATAACGATGGATTTCCTGTACGTCGAAATCAGGATATGCAGTCAGGAAGTCAAATACATAGTCTTTGCTGTTGCCGAACCAGTCTTCCCATCCTTCATTCCAACCTTCTACCAGCACTGCATCAAATCCGTTGGCTGCGGCAAAGTCGATGTAACGTTTCACGTTAGCTGTATTGGCAGAATGTTTGCCGTTCGGTTTGGTTTTGGAGTAGTCTGTAACGCCAAGTTTCACGCTGGTCAGTTCATCTGTATAAGCCCAGGAACCTTTTCCGGTAATCATGTCCCACCATACGCCTATATATTTCACCGGTTTAATCCAGGAGGCGGCGTCTGCAATCTTACAAGGTTCGTTCAGGTTGAGGGTGATGCGGGAGGCGAGAATGTTACGTGCATCATCACTGACGATGATCGTACGCCACGGAGAGTTGCACGGAGTCTGCATGTAACCTTTATCCCCTTTTGCATCCGGTGTCAGCCAGGATTCGAATATCATGTTTTTGTCGTCCAGATTGAGGTGCATACAAGAATAATCAATCAAAGCGGCTTCGTGCAGATTGATGTATAAACCATCATCTGTTTTCATCATCAGTGCCGTCTGTACACCTGTCGGTGAAAATGGGGTTTGAGAAGAATTTGGAGTGATCGCCTGTTGCATCAAACCTCTGATTTCCGATAGACGGGAGATGGTGTAGTCGTACTCTTGAGTGTCGTAATCGCCCGGTATCCAGTATGCGATATGGTTGCCTGCCATGGCAAATTGGGAATGTTCTTCCTTGATAACGAAGTAGTTCAGTGATTTCTGTTGCGGAAATTCATAACGGAATCCCAAACCATCATTGAACAGGCGGAAGCGAACAACGATGGAACGGTCGTTCATTGGCTGAAACAGAATGACTGCCAGTTCGTTATACTGATTGCGGATTTCCTTTTCTTCTCCCCAGACTGGTTGCCAGGTTTCGTCAAAGGTAGTCGTTTGCGCATCTTTCAGCTTGAAGCCATTATAAAGATTGGATTTAGAATCGAGCTTGGTGAGGTCTCTGCGGTCTACCCAGTCAAAGTCGGTTCTGGTATTATCTTCTTTTTTCAATTCCAGTCCGAGAGTGCTCGGCTTAATTACCACCTTGCCTTTGTAAGTCAAGTCGTAGGTTGGTGCGCCTTCTTTGTTAACCTGAAAGGTCAGAACCAGATTGCCATCCGGTGAGGTCAGTTTCTGTTGTGCATTCGCAATGAATGAGATGCAAAGGAATGCGATGATCGAAAAAAACTTTTTCTTTTTCATTCTATTTATGGTATTAAATTGTAAGCTAACCGATATTTCTATTCCTGTTTGTTTCGGATATTGCAAATGTAGCAACCACCTTCACTTTTTTGCTTGATTAGAATAAAAATACAAGTTTGTATAAATGCTAGTATCTTGTTTTATAATTGTTTATCTATCTGATTTCATTGGATAAATATAAGTCGTAGTGAACTTGCTTAGAAGGCTAAAAGGTATATCCCACGGCTTGGAAGTGTTAATTCATTTCTTAATTCAATCTTTTTGTCTGTGAGCAAATCATGAGCAGACGAGGTGGAGAGTATTTCCTGATAAGGATGTAAGTCAATAGTCTGTTCCCGGTCGTTTCCATTCAGAAAGACAACGACTGATTGGTTACCGTATTTGCGTTCATAAACATAAATGCCTTTATTGGGTGCGAAATGTTTTAGTTTGCCTTTGGCGATGACTTCATTTCCTTTTCTCCATTGGAGCAATTTTTGCATAAAGGAGAATGCTTCGTTTTGCTGCGGAGTGCGGTTGGCTGCGTCAAAGCAGTTTTTTGTATCGTTCGGCCAACCTCCGGGGAAGTCGCAGCGGAGCAGTCCGTCTCCATTCACCTTGTCGGCTGCCATCAGGATTTCAGTTCCATAATATATCTGCGGTATTCCGCGGGTTGTCAGTAAGAATGTCAGGGCTTGCTTGTATCGGTCCAGATTCTTTGTATCAGCTTCCGAACGGTAGAAGCGGGAAGTATCGTGATTGTCGAGGAAGGTCAGCAGGCTCATTGGATGGCTGTAGACGATGTCCTGTGATAGATATTCGTAGAGTCTGAAAAGTCCTCCGTTCCATTCGGTAGTCTCTTCGTCGAAAGCCTTGTTCATCTCTTCCATTAGCGGGAAGTCCATGACAGTCGGGAGATTGCTGTTCTTCGGATAAGCGAGTCTGCTGTCTTTCTGCCAGTAGGAGATGAGTACATTGTTGCCCAGCCATGTTTCACCTACAATGTTGAACTTGGGATATTCTTCATTGACCGCTTTGCACCAGCGTGCCATCATATCGAAGTCGGCATAAGGGTGTGTATCCTGACGGATGCCGTTGATACCGGCATACTCTATCCACCAGATACTGCTCTGTATCAGATAAGTAGCTACATGACGGTTTCTTTGGTTGAAGTCCGGCATGGTCAGTGTGAACCAACCGTCGATAGCGATTTTCTTTTCGTAATCGGAAGCATACGGGTCCATTTGAGTGGCAGTCTTGAAGCTGGTCTGCACGTAGTTGCCCTCAAAGTTAAACCAGTCTTTGGAGGGCATATCTTTAAACAGATAGTTGTCCGAACCGCAATGGTTGAAGATCATGTCCATTACGACTTTCAGCCCTTTGGCATTAGCTTCGTGAGTAAGTTTGCGGAACTCTTCGTTACTGCCGAAGCGGCGGTCTACCTGATAATAATCGGTAATGGCATAACCGTGATACGATCCTTCTTTCATGTCATTTTCCTGAATCGGGTTGAGCCATATACTGGTGACTCCGAGGTCTGCTATGTAATCCAGATGATTCTCTATTCCTTTCAAATCGCCGCCATGACGTGCGAAAGGCTCATTACGGTCTACATTTCCTTCCAGCATTCCGGGAATGATGTCGTTGGAGGGGTTGCCATTGGCAAAACGGTCCGGCATAATAAGATAAAGCACGTCGCTCGAATCAAAACCTTCTACTGCCGAAGCATTCGGCCGGCGCTGTTTAAGCTCGTAAGGGATTTTTGTCTGCTTTTTGCCTTGTTTCAGGATGATGTCAAAGTTCTGTGGAGCAGCCTTCGAAAGGTCTAAATACAGAACCAGATAATTAGGATTCTCCTGCTTCACCACTTCTTGCAGCGTGATATTATCGGCAGAAAGACTGACGTCTGCGGATGATATGCGGTCACCATATAATAGTATCTGCAATTCGGGATTCTTCATTCCTGCCCACCAAAAGGTCGGGGCTACTTTCTTTATAGTGCTTGCTGCGAATACCTGGTGAAGACCGGGTAATAATAATAGTAAGATAATGAATAATAAATTCCTTTTCATGGTAACTAGATTTTTAAAATTTGTTCGGGGGAACCGATGATGCAAATGTAGGCGAATCGGGTATGCCGTATGGCAGTTAGAAAGAAAATATAAATGCTTATTTTGAATAGACTATTGATAATAAGCCTTTTATCATTATTGCTGCTATCGAAAAATACAAGTGAAAATGAAAATTGTTATGGCGATATTTTTCGTTTTTATTACTATAATCATTATATTTGTCACATCTTTAAAAAAGTACCTTATGAGAAATCTAACCTATTATCTTTTGTTTCTTCTTTTAGCTTCTCCTTTTTCCCTGTCTGCAAAGCATACGGATATAAATAAGGCTGCCCTTAAAAAACTGGATGATGTTATAAGTAAGAAGGAAACTTATCAGATACGGAGGGAAAAAGAAATCACTGATTTAAAAGTACAACTTGCCCATTCCACCGATCCTGCCCGGAAATATGAGTTGTATGCCTCGCTCTTTGGCGCTTACCTTCATTATCAGGCAGATTCGGCACTTCATTACATTAACCGTGAGATGGAGATATTGCCCCAATTAAACCGTCCGGAACTGGAGTATGAGATTATCATTAACCGCGCTACGGTAATGGGTGTGATGGGCATGTACATCGAAGCTATGGAACAATTGGAGAAGATTGATCCTAAAAAACTGAATGAATGGACTTTGCTTTCTTATTACCAGACCTATCGCGCCTGCTACGGCTGGCTCGCTGATTATACGACAAACAAAACCGAAAAAGAAAAATACCTGAAAAAGACCGATTTGTACAGAGATTCCATTATCGCCGCCATGCCTCCGGAAGAAAATAAAACGATTGTTATGGCGGAACGATGTATCGTGACCGGAAAGGCCGATACGGCTATCGGCATGCTGAACGATGCACTGAAAGATATGGAAGACGAACGTCAGAAAGTATATATCTATTATACCCTTTCCGAAGCATATAGCATGAAGAAAGACGTTGAGAAAGAAGTTTATTATCTGATACTGACTGCTATTGCAGACTTGGAATCTTCCGTCAGGGAGTATGCTTCCTTGCAGAAACTCGCGCATCTGATGTATGAACTAGGGGATATTGACCGTGCCTACAAATATCTGAGTTGTTCGATGGAAGATGCTGTAGCATGTAATGCCCGTTTGCGATTTATGGAAGTGACGGAGTTTTTCCCGATTATTGATAAGGCTTATAAACTGAAAGAAGAGAGAGAACGGGCCGTTTCCCGTGCCATGTTGATTAGTGTCAGTCTGTTGTCGCTGTTTCTCCTCATTGCTATTTTCTATCTGTATCGTTGGATGAAGAAAATATCCGTCATGCGTAGGAATCTAAGTTTGGCCAACAAACAAATGTCTGCGGTCAACAAAGAATTGGAACAGACCGGAAAGATAAAGGAAGTATATATTGCCCGTTATCTGGACAGATGCGTCAATTATTTAGATAAACTGGAAACTTATCGCCGCTCTCTGGCCAAACTTGCCATGTCGTCACGTATCGATGACTTGTTTAAAGCAATTAAGTCCGAACAGTTTATCCGGGACGAGCGGAATGAATTTTATAACGAATTTGATAAGTCATTCCTTAAACTGTTCCCACACTTTATTACTTCTTTCAATAATCTGCTGGTAGAAGAAGCAAGAGTTTATCCAAAATCAGACGAACTGCTGACAACCGAACTCCGGATCTTTGCCCTTATTCGTTTAGGAGTAGTGGATAGTAACAAGATTGCTCATTTTCTGGGTTATTCTTTGGCAACTATCTATAATTACCGGAGCAGAATGCGCAATAAAGCTGCCGGAGATAAAGATCGGTTTGAGCAGGATGTAATGAATTTGTAAGTATACTCTAGTCTCTCTTCATGTCTCCAATAGACATAGGTATGATATGACTATTTGATTGTATATGAATGTGTAGTGTACTGAATAAGTTGACACTTCAAAAATCGAAAATAAAGATGAAATATTCGAAAAAGCAGTACAACTATTACAGTGATGATGAACGAATGTCTTATATTCGTGAGTATTTATCAAGTCCCGAGAGCAAATCTGAGTTTTGTAAGCGTCACGGCTTTTGTGCCAAGCTTCTTACTTATTGGCTTAACAAGTATCAAATAGAAGACAAAGATATGGGTAGATCCTCTAAACCAGTAAATAGCGATGCTATTGATTCTAGTATTTCTGAGCTCCAGAAAGAACTATCGCTATTGCGTGCTGAGAACCGTAAACTTCATCGGACTCTTGCTGATGAGAGTTTACGTCACGAGGCGTGCGAAGAACTCATCAATCTTGCTGAATCCACGTATCATATCAAGGTACGAAAAAACTCCGATGCCAAGTAATCGACACCTTGTCACAGAGGCACTCACCCCGACGCAAACGTGGTTGTATAAAGTTCCTCTGTGATTACTTCGGCATAACCCGACAAGGTTATTACAAGCATGTGAACCGACATTTGGAGGTTGATATCCTTACCACAAGCATCGTGTTGTACTGCAAAGAACTGTTGGAACTCATGCCCAAAGCTGGTATGCGCGAGTTATACGCCTGCTGCGTGAGTAAGTTTGGACCAAAGATGGTTATCGGTCGTGATCGTTGTTATGACATTTTTCGCTCCAATGGTTTGTGTCAACGTACAAGTCGCAAGCGTCCTAGAACAACGAATTCGAACCATAATTACTATATCTACCCCGATCTGTTGAATGTTGCACCCAAATTTGTCGCTACGAGATTGGGCGCTATGGTAGTGGCGGATATAACCTACGTAAACACCGGTCAGGGCTGGGCTTATCTCTCGTTGCTTACCGATGCGTCAAGTCGTGCCATCGTGGGATATGCGCTTTACAAAACTCTTGAGACGGAGGGGCCCTTGAAAGCTTTGGAGATGGCAATATCATTCTATGAGAAGTATCACATAGACATGAGCACTCTTATTCATCATTCCGACCGGGGTGTCCAATATTGTTCAAATAAATATGTAGAGAGGCTTAAAGAGCATCAAATCAACATCAGTATGACGCAGTGTGGTGATCCTTTACATAATGCATTGGCTGAAAGAATGAACAACACCATTAAAAACGGTTGGCTATTCGACTGTGATGATGAGAGCTTCGAGCAAGTAAGCAAGCGCATTGAAGATGCTGTATATGTATATAATCATGTGCGGCCTCATCAAGGGATAAACATGAGGACACCCATGGAAGTGGTCAGCGAAACGGGAGGATTAACAGCATAATACCCGCTCGTCGGGACGGGTGGTCCCGCCCCTTGCCGCTAGGGCGATCCCCGACCGAAGAGTTTTTGGTTGTTGGCAACATTACATTTTCCTGAAGAAGGCTTGCGTAAATAAAGGAAGATGCATAAATTTGCAAGCACCAACAAAAGACAACTAACATAGGAATAAGAATAACAAAAGTAAACCTATTTAGATATTAAAGTATATTGAGTAAACTAATTCAGTTATAACAAACGAAGTTGTCAACTAAAACCAGTACACATCACCAATTCCAATTTAGCAGTATCTTCAAAGAGTTTCCATTGCTTGAAACCAGAGTTTCATCGGTGTGAAACTGTAGTTTCATCGGTGAGAAACTAGAGTTTCATACGCTTGAAACTTTAGTTCCAAACGCTCGAAACTATCTGAAACTACTGTTGATTTGATTGACTTAACCGCATGTTCCAATCACATTGAACGCATCAGCTACTTCAATAGTACTGCTCTCTCTGAAAACATTAAATCATATATCAGTCAATAATACATAAATTATCAGTCCTTAATACTTGATTTCTCAATTATTAATATCTGAGAAATCAAACGTTAACAGTTGAGATATCAGATATTAACATCCTGTAAATCAAAGAATAACACAGTAAAAACGGTATTTATCAGGACGATGCAGAGTGAGAGCAAGTCCTTGCTCTCACTCTGCTACCACTGGATCTCTAACAGCTAAAACATCGATGAATAAAGGGATACAGACGAACTGTTAGAGCATGAGAGCAAAAGCACTATCTTTTTCACTGGGGGAGAGTAAGCAAAAGAAACGCACGATACCGGCTTTGAGGCGTCACCGGTACTAACGGCAAATATCCGGCACACACCCGATTATTCTCTACGGACAAAGGGAACGAAGCCGACATCTGCCGATGTTCCTCCAAAGCCTGACCGGCTAAAGGATAATAATCAATCCGAAAAACTCCTTCCGCATCCGCAGCCAAATAACGATCCGTCAAGAGCCATGCCACCACCCCCATATTCATTCGCAGATTAATTTCGACACAAGGATGAATCCGGTAAACAGGCGCTTCATCCGGAAAATGACAAATCATCATATCCACTCCCAAGTATCCATGATAAAAGCCACCGAACAAAGCTGACAATTCTTCTTCCAAACGAGTCCGCAGCCTGATAAATTCTTCTTGTGGCACATAAGCCGATAGTTTCTGCAGAATCTTCTCGTCAGACAGCAAGTCATTCCCTGCATACATCCCACTCCCACCCGTGTGGAAGACCGAATATCCGGCAAAAACAACCCTTCCTCTCCCGTCAGCATAAAACTCCATAGCGAAATCTTCCACCTTATTATATATAGGTTCGCCTACCACCCCACCCTGAGAAGCAGCGACACGGGCACACCAACCGGAAATAAAAGGAGTAAATATGCCTTTACACCAATTCAATCCTTTCCCGCTTCCGGAAAGCGGAGCTTTTAACAAGCACGCTTCCCGCCCTTCGACGAACGCACTGCACTCCGCCAAAGTACTCAAATAAAAAGATTCTCCACAGAAGTATTCATTCAACCGCAACCCAGGCAACAACTTTACCGCCTGCAGACGATGCGAATGCTCTCTCAGAATATTCATATAATCCGCAGAAGGCAGCTCCGTCTGACCTGCCCCCAATGTCATCAAACGCTTCCGCAAAGCAGGGTCCCAACCCCACGGAGAGAACTTCCAGTCTTTACCGTCAGCCACTTCCGGTTCCGTCAACAAGGCCACATCCATGCCCAAAAGTTCACTCTTTGTTTTCAGGAAGTCCGCATTATAAGCAGACGGTGCAAGCACCGCACTTCCCGCTTCGGCATACCACATAGGAAGCAACGCCAGGTCACTCGCCATCTGTCGGGCGGAAGCCGGCGCCATATAGTTCGTCTCACCGCTTGCCAACGCCATATCATGCTCCGGATTGAATATATAAACAGGTCTTTTCGTCATGTCAAAGATGGATTCAACACATTATTCTGCAAATATATACAGGAAATAATCAGGAACTTACACAATAAAGAGAAACTTATAAATTAAAGCACATTTTTGCTATCTCTACTTTGCAAATCCTAAAAAAAGCACTATATTTGCCAGCCGAAAAACAAAGAAACGAAATGGAATCATTCTATCGCACACACGCCTACCTCGTTGAGCACACCAATGCCCCCGTTCGCCGCGATCTTA
>ERZ1027077.470-NODE-470-length-14205-cov-4.940212_pt1 | contig 14205 bp, 8 predicted proteins | sample MGYA00519280_ERZ1027077 | MGnify/ENA primary metagenome ERZ1027077 (study PRJEB26926, sample SAMN06164528) | human gut metagenome | biome: ENVO:00009003; feature: ENVO:2100002; material: ENVO:00002003 | host: Homo sapiens | place: USA | collected 2012 ... | reverse complement strand
AGATGTAGCTCCGTCTCGTGGGCTCGGAGATGTGTATAAGAGACAGATCTATCTCTTTGCAAAGCATATACCAATAGACCTATATTAGTTGTTAATCTCTTATTATCAGTGTATTATAAGTATTATGTTTCCTTCTCTTGCCTTTTCAAAATGAAAATCCCCCTTTCAAAGTGATAATTTGCTTATTTTTTCTCTTCTGAAATTCTGGAAAAGTACAAAGCTTTTCAAAATAGAATCCTTTTTTCAAAATGGAAGGGTATGTTGGATGGATAGAAAGTTTCTTGTGATGTGTATTTTGTTGAATATTAGTCTGTTATCTGTTGTGCGTTTTTTGTGGCACGCATTTGGCATGAAGGGTGGCGAGTAAAAAAATAATAGTAATCATTTAAAAGGTAAAAACATGGGAATAACACTATCATTTATTTTCTGCTTGTTAAGCGGTTTCGCTTGTTTCTGGCTATTTTGGAAATGTGTAGACTGGTTTGAGAATATTTAAAGAAAAAGGAGAATTGATTATGTACACAGCATTATTCGTATTAGGTATTGCGATCTTCGGTTATTTGATGTACGTGCTCGTCAAACCCGAAAAGTTTTAAAGTAACACACACAGTTTAAGGTAAAAAGTATATGAATATAGAAATTTTAGGCGTGGTTGTTCAGATAGCCTTGATGGTGATTCTGGCTTATCCACTGGGAAAATACATTGCTAAGGTCTACAGAGGAGAAAAGACCTGGTCTGATTTTATGGCTCCTATCGAAAGAGTCATTTATAAAGTTTGTGGAATCGCCCCCAATGAAGAAATGAACTGGAAACAATTCCTGAAAGCATTGTTGATTTTGAATGCTTTCTGGTTTTTCTGGGGAATGGTACTCTTGGTTTCACAAGGATGGTTGCCCTTAAATCCGGACGGCAACGGACCGCAGACTCCGGATCAGGCATTTAATACCTGTATTAGTTTTATGGTGAACTGTAACTTGCAGCACTATAGCGGTGAAAGCGGACTGACTTATTTTACTCAACTGTTCGTCATCATGCTTTTCCAGTTTATTACCGCAGCAACAGGTATGGCTGCTATGGCAGGTATTATGAAGAGTATTGCTGCAAAAACAACCAAAACGATTGGTAACTTCTGGCAATTTCTGGTAATAAGCTGTACACGTATTTTATTGCCTCTTTCTCTGATTGTAGGTTTTATCCTGATTCTCCAGGGAACTCCGATGGGATTTGACGGTAAGATGAAGGTAACTACGATGGAAGGCCAGGAACAAATGGTTTCTCAAGGTCCTACGGCTGCGATTGTTCCTATCAAACAATTGGGTACTAATGGTGGTGGTTATTTTGGTGTAAACTCTTCTCATCCGTTGGAGAATCCGACATATCTTACTAATATGGCAGAATGTTGGTCTATCCTGATTATCCCGATGGCAATGGTATTTGCGCTAGGATTCTATACCCGCAGAAAGAAGTTGGCTTACAGTATATTCGGAGTAATGCTTTTCGCTTTTCTGGTAGGTGTATGTATTAATGTCAGTCAGGAAATGGGCGGTAATCCACGCATTGATGAATTGGGAATTGCGCAGGATAATGGTGCGATGGAAGGTAAAGAAGTTCGTTTGGGGGCCGGAGCAACGGCATTATGGAGTATTGTAACTACTGTAACCTCTAATGGCTCTGTGAATGGTATGCATGATTCTACTATGCCGCTGTCCGGAATGATGGAGATGCTGAATATGCAGATTAACACTTGGTTTGGCGGTGTAGGTGTAGGATGGATGAATTACTATACATTTATTATCATTACAGTGTTTATCAGCGGTTTGATGGTAGGACGTACGCCGGAATTTCTCGGCAAGAAAGTGGAAGCCCGCGAAATGAAAATCGCTACGATTGTAGCTCTGCTTCATCCGTTTGTCATTTTGGTATTTACAGCACTCTCAAGTTATATTTATGTGTACCATCCTGATTTTGTGGAAAGTGAAGGTGGATGGTTGAACAACTTGGGATTCCACGGTTTAAGTGAGCAACTTTATGAGTACACTTCTTGTGCCGCCAATAACGGTTCCGGTTTTGAAGGTTTGGGAGATAATACTTATTTCTGGAATTATACGTGTGGTATTGTTCTGATTTTGAGCCGTTTTATTCCTATCATCGGGCAGGTTGCCATTGCCGGATTACTGGCACAGAAGAAATTCATTCCGGAAAGTGCCGGCACATTGAAGACCGATACTTTGACTTTCGGAGTCATGACATTTGTGGTTATCTTCATTATTGCTGCGCTGTCATTCTTCCCGGTACATGCATTGAGTACAATTGCTGAACATTTAAGTTTGTAATACTGAATTAGAGAAGATATGAAAGATAATAAATCAGCTTCTTTGTTTCCAAAGGAGCAAGTTATAGAAAGTTTGAAACAGTCATTCGTGAAACTGAACCCGCGGATGATGATAAAGAACCCGATTATGTTTACAGTAGAAGTGGCTACAGTGGTCATGCTACTCGTAACGCTCTACTCCATTGTAAATTCTTCACAAGGTTCGTTTGCTTACAATATTGCTGTGTTTATCATTCTGTTTGTAACCTTGTTGTTTGCCAATTTTGCCGAAGCTATTGCCGAAGCGCGTGGTAAAGCACAGGCCGACAGCTTGCGTAAGACTCGTGAAGAGACACCGGCAAAGAAAGTGGAAGGCAATAAAATCGTTACTGTCAGTTCTTCACAGTTGAAGAAAGGAGATGTATTTGTTTGTGAGGCCGGAGACGTGATTCCTTCCGATGGTGAGATTATTGAAGGCTTGGCTTCTATTGATGAAAGTGCTATCACCGGCGAGTCTGCTCCGGTTATTCGTGAGGCAGGTGGCGACAAGAGTTCCGTAACGGGTGGCACGAAGGTATTGTCCGATCATATAAAAGTACTGGTGACTACTCAACCGGGAGAAAGTTTCCTTGATAAGATGATTGCATTGGTGGAAGGTGCTTCCCGTCAGAAAACCCCGAATGAGATTGCGTTGACTATTCTGCTGGCAGGTTTTACGCTTGTTTTCGTCATAGTGTGTGTTACCTTGAAACCGTTTGCCGACTATAGTAATACGGTCATCACCATTGCTTCGCTTATTTCTTTATTTGTGTGTCTGATTCCGACAACTATCGGTGGACTTCTCTCTGCCATCGGTATTGCCGGTATGGACCGCGCGCTCCGTGCCAACGTGATTACTAAATCCGGTAAAGCAGTAGAGACTGCCGGTGATATTGATACGTTGTTGCTGGATAAAACAGGTACTATCACAATCGGTAACCGTAAAGCAACTCATTTCCATACGGCTCCGGGTGTCAATTTGCACGATTTTGTGGAGACTTGTCTGTTGTCTTCCTTGTCCGATGAAACGCCGGAAGGTAAGTCTATCGTAGAACTGGGACGCGAGTCGGGCATCCGTATGCGTAACCTGAATACAACGGGAGCACGAATGATTAAGTTTACGGCTGAAACCAAATGTTCGGGAGTAGACCTGGCAGATGGAACTCAAATTCGTAAAGGTGCTTTCGACGCTATCCGTAAGATGGTGGAAGGTGACGGGAATGAATTTCCGAAAGAAGTGGAAGAGATCATCTCTTCTATCTCTAGCAATGGTGGTACGCCGTTGGTAGTATGTGTAAACAAGAAAGTGACCGGTGTCATTGAGTTGCAGGATATTATCAAACCGGGTATTCAGGAACGTTTCGAACGTCTGCGTAAGATGGGAGTGAAGACGGTCATGGTGACAGGAGATAACCCATTAACTGCAAAATATATTGCCGAAAAAGCCGGTGTGGATGATTTTATCGCTGAAGCTAAACCGGAAGATAAGATGGAATATATCAAGAAGGAACAGCAGGCTGGTAAATTGGTTGCAATGATGGGAGACGGAACGAACGATGCTCCTGCTCTGGCACAAGCCAATGTAGGTGTAGCCATGAATAGTGGTACACAGGCTGCGAAGGAAGCCGGTAATATGGTCGATCTGGATAACGATCCGACGAAACTGATCGAGATTGTGGAAATCGGTAAACAATTGCTGATGACACGCGGCACTCTGACCACTTTCTCTATCGCCAATGACGTAGCGAAGTATTTTGCGATCGTTCCGGCCTTGTTTATGATTGCTATTCCTGAACTGGCAGCTCTGAATATCATGCATCTGCATAGTCCTGAAAGCGCCATTCTTTCAGCGGTCATTTTTAATGCGATTATTATTCCGATTCTGATTCCGCTGGCTTTGCGTGGTGTGCAATACAAACCGATAGGTGCAAGTGCTTTACTTCGCCGTAATCTGTTGATCTATGGTTTGGGTGGTGTGATTGTTCCTTTTGTGGGAATCAAGTTGATAGATTTATTGGTAGGTTTATTCTTTTAATTAAAAAACAATAGCAATGAAAACTTTATTGAAGTCATTAAAAATAACACTTGCTTTTTGTGTCTTTTTCTCCGTGTTCTATATCCTTATCTTGTGGTTGTTTGCGCAGGTTGCAGGTCCTAATAAGGGAAATGCCGAGGTAGCTACGCTGGATGGGAAAGTAGTGGGAGCAGCTAATGTGGGCCAGATGTTTACAAAAGATATTTATTTCTGGGGACGCCCGTCTTCTGCCGGTGACGGATATGATGCTACGAGTTCTGCAGGTAGTAATAAAGGTCCTACGAATCAGGAATATCTGGATGAAGTGAAAGCGCGTATTGATACTTTCCTTGTACATCATCCTTATTTAGACCGTGCGGATGTGCCTGCCGAAATGGTTACAGCCAGTGCTTCGGGGCTAGATCCTGATATTACTCCCCAATGTGCATACGTACAAGTGAAGAGAGTGGCACAAGCACGCGGATTAACAGAAGAACAAGTAAGAGCGATTGTTGATAAAAGCATCGAAAAACCGTTCCTGGGATTGTTGGGAACAGAAAAGGTGAATGTGCTGAAATTGAATATAGCTCTTGAAGAAAGTAATAAGTAGATGAAGATCAGGAGCAGCGTTCCTGTCCGAATCGTTTGGGTGATACCAGCGGTTCAAATAAACAGGGGGGGATGGGGCGCTGCTTTTTTACAGGAACATAAAATAGAATTAGATAAGAAGTATGAAAAGTTTTTTTAGTAAAAAGAGTATTTTAGGAACAATGGCTGTAGCGGCCGTATGTATGTTGGGAACTGGCAATGCACAAGCACAAGAGTTTACTATACAAGGTGATTTGGTAAGTTCGTATGTATGGCGTGGTATTTATCAGGGGGGGGCCGCTTCTTTTCAACCGACTTTGGGAGTTAGCGTAGGTAATTTCTCACTTACTGCATGGGGATCAACCAGTTTGAGTGAGAGTAATAAAGAAATTGACCTCACTGCAGCTTATAAGTTTGGTGAAGCAGGACCGACACTTTCAGTAGCCAGTCTTTGGTGGAACGGACAAGCTGATGTAGCTAATGGAGAACTAACAAATGATTATTTCCATTTTAAGAGTGGCGACACCGGACATCATTTTGAAGCAGGATTAGCTTATACGCTTCCTGTTGAAAAATTTCCGTTGTCTATTGCATGGTATACCATGTTTGCCGGTGCTGACAGAAAGATGACTGACAAGGGGGAAGAAAAACAGGCATATTCTTCTTACGTAGAATTGAATTATCCGTTCAGCGTAAAAGGGGTAGACTTGAATGCTACCTGTGGAGTGGTTCCTTATGAAACTCCGCAGTATAATGTGAATGGTTTTGCAGTGACGAACCTTGCTTTGAAAGCAACGAAAGCTATCAATTTTAATGATAAGTTTTCATTGCCTATATTTGTGCAAGCTATATGGAATCCGCGTTTGGAGGATGCCCATCTAGTATTTGGCGTAACTTTAAGGCCATAAAATAAACTCATGAATTTTTGTGAACCCGTGGTGATCGTGATGATTGCTACGGGTTAGGATGTTTAAAATAACAGAGCAACATAATGGATGATAGAGAACAAAGTGTACAGCATTTTCTGGATCTGATAAAGAGATCTCAGCGAGGTAAGTTTAAGGTCTATATCGGTATGATAGCCGGTGTGGGAAAGTCATATCGTATGCTTCAGGAGGCGCATGAACTGCTGGAGAACGGTGTGAACGTGCAAATCGGCTATATCGAAACTCATGGACGTGCCGGGACGGAAGCATTGCTGCAAGGGCTCCCTGTCATTCCGCGTCGCAAAATCTTCTATAAGGGGAAAGAATTGGAAGAAATGGATCTGGATACGATTATCCGTGTCCATCCAGAAATTGTAATTGTGGATGAACTGGCTCATACGAATGTAGAAGGTAGCTTGAACGAGAAACGTTGGCAGGATGTGATAACTTTGCTGGATGAGGGAATCAATGTGATTTCGGCAATCAATATTCAGCACATCGAAAGCGTGAATGAAGAAGTGCAGGAGATTACGGGGATTGAAGTGAAAGAACGAGTGCCCGACAGTGTGCTTCAGGAAGCGGATGAGGTGGTGAATATTGACTTGACGGCAGAAGAACTGATTGCCCGTTTGAAAGCGGGAAAGATCTATCGTCCGGAAAAGATTCAGACAGCATTGGATAATTTCTTTAGAACCGAGAATATTCTTCAATTGCGTGAGTTGGCTCTGAAGGAAGTGGCGTTGCGGGTAGAAAAAAAGGTGGAGAATGAAGTGATGATGGGAGTAGCCGTCGGACTTCGGCATGAGAAGTTTATGGCTTGTATCAGTAGTCACGAGAAAACACCCCGGCGAATTATCAGAAAGGCGGCAAAGTTGGCAACCCGGTATAATACTACTTTTATAGCTTTGTATGTTCAGACTCCGAGAGAGAGTATGGATCGAATTGATTTGGCCAGTCAACGGTATTTGTTGAATCATTTTAAACTGGTGGCGGAACTTGGGGGAGAAGTTGTCCAGGTACAGTCGAAAGACATTTTGGGGAGCATCGTCAAGGTTTGTAAAGAGAAACAGATATCGACTGTTTGCATGGGAACTCCTAATTTAAGGTTGCCATACGCTATTTGTTCTATACTGGGATATAGAAAGTTTTTAAATAATTTGTCACAAGCTAATGTAGATTTGATTATACTTGCATAATATTAATCGTATGAACGTTATGAATATTAAAACGAAACTGATTCTTGGCATTGGGATGTTGGCAGGAATGATTATTTTGTTGGTAACACTTTCAGTAGTGAATCTTCAAACTCTGACTGCGACAGAGCCTGATAGTCCTGCTGCTATGCCTGCCTTGGAACGTGCATTGCTATGGATCTCCATAACAGGGGGAATCTGTATCTTGACCGGACTGATATTGCTTTATTGGTTGCCTCGTTCTATCAGCAAGCCGATTAAGGAGCTGAAAGAAGGAATTCTTGAAATAGCCAATCATAACTATGAGAAGCGTCTCGACATGAGTGACAATGAAGAGTTCCGTGAAGTGGCTGACAGTTTCAACCGGATGGCGGAGCGTTTGACTGAATATCGTGCCAGTACTTTGTCGGATATTCTTTCTGCTAAAAAGTTTATAGAAGCTATTGTTAACAGTATTAACGACCCGATTATCGGTCTGAATACAGAACGTGAGGTTTTGTTTATCAATGATGAAGCCTTAAGTATTCTGAATATGAAACGGGAGAATGTGATTCGTAAATCGGCAGAGGAACTTTCTTTGAAGAATGACCTGCTCCGCCGACTAATTCGTGAGTTGGTGACGCCAAGCGATCAGAAAGAGGCTTTAAAAATTTATGCGGATAATAAGGAAAGTTATTTTAAGGTCTCTTATGTCCCGATTATTAATACGGAGGCTGAAAAAGGGGAACCTCACAAACTGGGTGATGTCATTTTACTTAAGAATATCACGGAATTCAAAGAACTGGATTCTGCCAAGACTACATTTATTTCAACGATCTCTCATGAATTGAAAACTCCGATTGCTGCTATTATGATGAGTCTACAACTGCTTGAGGATAAGCGTGTCGGTGCGCTGAATGATGAGCAGGAACAGCTTTCAAAGAGTATCAAGGAGAATAGCGAACGTTTGTTAAGTATCACCGGAGAATTGCTTAACATGACGCAGGTGGAAGCTGGTAAATTACAGTTGATGCCGAAGATCACCAAACCGATTGAGTTGATCGAATATGCGATCAAAGCTAATCAGGTGCAAGCGGATAAGTTTAATATTCAGATAGAAGTGGAGTATCCGGAGGAGAAAATCGGTAAACTGTTTGTCGACAGCGAGAAGATTGCTTGGGTATTGACGAATCTGTTAAGTAACGCTATTCGTTATTCAAAAGAAAACGGGCATGTGGTTATTGGTGCCAAACAGGATGAAAACTGGATTGAATTGTATGTCCAAGACTTTGGCAAAGGCATTGACCCGCGTTATCACAAAAGTATCTTCGACCGTTATTTCCGTGTACCCGGAACGAAAGTGCAAGGTAGTGGCTTGGGGTTATCTATTTCCAAGGATTTTGTGGAAGCTCATGGCGGTACGCTGACGGTAGAGAGCGAATTGGGTAAGGGGAGTCGGTTTGTGATGCGGTTGAAGGCATAGTTTTGAAGGAGTTTATGAAAGAATTAGACTTCCGACAGGCATGAAATCTGCTTGCCGGAAGTTTCTCTGTTCTCTCTTTTTATCGTTTTCTTCTCCTCCAGCATATCCAAATACCACACAGACCAATAATAAATGGGATGCCATAGCAATAGATAATTTTGATAGTAGATAGATCCATAGGAGTCAGGCTGATATCTTTGTCGAGATAAGGGGCTCTGGAAGAAGATACCGGAAATTTATTATAGCATAGCCAACGGAATGAACCGGGAATCATATTGAAGTTGAATGAATAGATACCCGGTCTTGAGCTTTTTTGTAGTTCGGCATTGCTGAAACAGTCTGCATCCCCCAACACAATGATCCGTTGTTTTTTATCTTTGGCTTTAATCTTGCGGGTTAACGCTATTGCCGTGGGATAGGCTCCTAACTTTTCACCTTGAAGAGAGTCTAATGAAAGGGAGTCATTCAAAAAATCTTTTGTTTGATACTCAATCCATGTCTGTTGGGCGTTGCTTTGCAATAAAACTATTGGATGGAATTTTGTTGTATCGACAACTTCCAGAGCAACAGCCGATGGCATGGTGACTGCACTATGCTTCTGCCTGTCAACCATACGTTTATAGAAGCCTCCTATACTGTCGGCGGCTATCTGGGTAGCTTTCGCGAGAACGAGGTCTCCGGGATTAACATCAGAAGGTTGTGCAATGATTCCCGGCAACAGTTTTAAACCGACTTTCCGGAGTAAAGGATTCATTACTTCCTGACGTCCGACGTCGCCCATAATCATCATATTACCTCCGCGTTCAAGAAAACGGTCTATGATTTCTTGTTCTTTGGAACTCATGGAAGAACGCATTTCAGCGATAAGTAATATATTGATATTACTTGGTATATCATTCATATCCTTCAGATTCAGTTCCACCAAATCAAAACCTTGATTAATCATGGAATAACGAAAGCGTCCATGTGTGGCAAAAAGTGAGTAATCCTGATCTCCCTTTTTAGTGGTGGAACGTTCCTGATGTCCTGTGATGGCGCCTACCTTCACAGGAGTAACAAGCATTTTCTTCAATGCTGCGGAGATTTCTGTTTCAGAAGGGTGATATTCCATATCGTCGAACAAACGAAGGCGGGCTTGTTCACCGGAGCCACGTTCAACAACCCGCACAAATCGATAATTTTCTTTAGCCAAGTCTATTTTTTCTTTCAGTTCTTCGGCGCTTTTAAGCTTTTTAGGATTGAAGTTCTTCTTCTTGGCAACTTCATAAGCTATCTCACGAATGTTTTTATTCGGATATTGGCGATAAAGGGTGCTGTCTTTCGGTGTAGAGTAATAGTAAACATACTCCATTTTTATCTCTGGTTTGAAACGTGTGTACATTTTGAAGCGTGCCATATCCTCTTTTTGCTCTTTTGGAGAAGCGACATCAAATTCTTTATCGAAAATATTGACGTAAGTTGTGATCGTCATAGGTCCGGACAATTGCTCCATTACTTTCTGGCTTTCTTCTGAAAGTGTACGTTGTTTGCTGCGGGTAGCATCATAAAAGCCCATCATTGCCGGACGGGAACTGACAAAGCCGATAACTATAATGGTACATACAGCTAAGGCATAGCGCATTGTTTTTGAAAGGAGTGAACGGTGTGTTTTTTCGTTGTTCAGTTTAATGACCGATAGCCAGAGGAATAATAAAATTACGGCAAGGAAATAGATAACGTCATCGCTACATATCAATCCTCCAACTATCTCACTGGCACGTCCTTTAATGGATAGCCAATAAGTAATTTCTCTAAAGAATATGGACTCCTGCCCAATTCCTCCCACATAATTGAGAAATGCTAATGCGGAAAGGGTGGCGACAGCTGCCACAACCTGGTAAGATGTGAGTGTGGTCATAAAGAGACCGATAGAACAATAGGTCAGTATCAACAGAAACATGGATAACAATCCCGCCAAGATAAGTGTAATATCGACATGCGGCACGGAGATAAACATTACGATTGTCGGTAGGGCAAGGATGATGACAAAGATCAGGGCGAATACCACCATTGATACAAACTTGCCGGTAATGATTTGGATACTATTTACCGGTGATGAATAAAGTAGTTTGATAGAGCCTGATGAATATTCACGACTCATCAAATTCATGGTTAATAAAGGAATATACAGATAAATGGTTTCTTGTATTACTTCATATATTCCTTTGAGACCAAGGACAAAACCGGCTGTGACACTGAAAGTGATCGTGTTGCCCAATGCTTTTATTTTTACTATTTCCGTCAGGATATTCATAAAGTCGAATCCTACCTGGCATGTAAATGCGACCAGCAGCAACCATGCGACCGGTGAGTAAAAGAGTACCGCTAGTTCGGTACGGGCTATTCTAAGTATAAGTCTTAAGTTCATCTTTTTCTCTTATTAATTTCTTCTGCGGAAAAACCAGATGCCAACTCCTATAAGTAAGAGGATAGCTGGTATAATGATTATGAAAATAGTTTTCATTGTACCAATATCTTTCACTCCGATCGAAAGTTTATTGTCGGTACAATGGGGACGGCGTATGTCGATTGGAAATTCTCCTCCGGAAAGCCAGCGGAAGCTTTCGATAATCAGATTAAAGTTTCCTGATCTATATCCTTCGCGTGAAAGAGTCAGTTCGGTGTTGCTTATGCAATCCGCATCACCAGAGATGATAATACGCTGCTCTTTATCTTTCAGTTGGCGTGAAAGGGCATAGGCTGTGATATAGGTTTGTTCTTTCTCTCCTGCCGAAGCATTACATTCTACTGGTGATTCCTGTAAATCTGTTTGTTCTTTTTCAATCCATACACCTTTGGCATTTGTTTCAAGAATCGGAGTATATTGGAAGCCGTAATCGTTGTCGGAGCATGTAAGGGCTACACATCCGGGCATAGAGACACGTAAATCATATTTGGGAAAATCATCTTTGAATCCGAATGTAAGTTTTCCCGATTCACGGGTTGCCTTGGCTAGAATCAGATTAGGAGAGAAATCAGCGGAAGATTGTGCCAGTTGGTATTCTTCCATCTTGATACCGAGTTTGCTTAAAAAAGGATTCATAACTTCTTGTCTGCCTGTATCGGTGAGAATAAACAAATTACCTCCACGAGCCAGGTAAGTTTCCAGTTGATTTTTCCCTTTTTCAGTAAGCGGAGTTCTCATTTCTGCAAGAACCACAATATTGATTAGGGAAGGAATGGTGTCTCCGTGAGAAATATCGATCTCGCATACATCAAAGCCTTGATTGATTAAGGCGGCTCTAGAATATTTCTCAATGGAGAAGTTGCTATAATCGCGGTCACCGGATTTGGACACCTCACGTTCACCGTCTCCTTTGATAAAGGCAACAGTGGGAGGAGTTGAAATCATCTTTTTGATGGCTGCTGTAATTTCCGCTTCGGATGGCGTTGCATCCATATCTTCAAAATCACGGATGAAGGTACGTTTTCCATCTTGCGTTTCCATAATGCGAACAAATGTATTTTGTTCTTCACGCAGGTCGATGATTTGGCGGATTTCTGCCGGAGATTTGAATAAATGAGGATTCAAGTTATAAATCATGGTCATATAATCACGCATCTCATCTACTGTTTTGCCTTGAAACTTAGGATTATTTGCAACGCCGTTGGGGGCGAAATCATAATAATAGACATATTTCACTTGCAGGTCCGGTTTAGCGAGACAATAAGGTTCGAAGATTGTTTCATTCGCTTTCTTCATGATAGGGAGGTAGCGATATGATTTGTTATCAAGTAGGTTAACATAATTGGTAATAGTTACCGGTCCTGTCAATTTTGCTAATACGTGTTGGCTATTTTCGGTAAGTGAGTTTAGTTTAGTGCGTGTTGTATCCCATACCTTAATCATTCCCGGACGTGAAGTGAAATAGCCAATTGCCATTGCTGCGACAAAAAATCCCAGATAGCTGATTGCTTGCCGGAAACGACTGATAGTGCGCCGGTCGGATGTAAGTTTGAAAGTGGTAAATGTCAGGAAAAGGGTTACTACGACCACGAAATAAATCACATCTTCACTCCGAATTACTCCATTCAGCATATCGATTGTTCTTCCGTTTATTGACAGCCAATAAGTCAGTTCGCGTATAAAATCGTATTCCTGGCCGATCTTTCCTACAAAATTCAGTATAGCTAATATAATAAGAGTCCCAACTGCTGCTACTACTTGATAAGTCGTGAGTGAGGACATAAAGAGCCCGATAGCGCAATAGGCGCATATTAATAAATAGAGTCCTAGAAGGGCGACTAGTACAGGAGCCCAATCAAAAGAAGGGATTACCAAACTGCCATAAATAGCACTGGCTATCGGGACAAGCATCAGACAGCAACCAAATCCGATGGCTGCAAGATATTTACCCAATACGATCTGACCACTGGTGACTGGGGATGAATATGCCAGTTTGATTGAACCCGATGCCGTTTCGCGACTGATGAGTCCCATTGTCAACAATGGAATATAGATGTATATGTTTGATACGACGGAGGACAAAAAACCGTAACTACCTAAGAAGCAGATACCGCTCAAAGAAACTTCTTTGCCTCCTGACAGATCATAGTCGGTCACTATATTCTCCATCAATGACGTAAAACTTGCTGTTGTCAGGAATGAGAAAACAATCAATATGAACCATGCAATCGGCGAATAGAATAAAATAGCCAGATCGGTTCGGGCAATACGTATTATAATCTTTAAATCCGTCATGTTAAATATTATTTTTAAGTTTTCCCGATAGTTGTGCAAAGATTATGTCAAGAGAGCAGCGTTCCATCGTGATTTCTTTCAGCCGCCATCCGTTTTGTATGCTTAATGCTACTACTCGTTCAGTTATGTTGTCATCGTCATCAAAGCGTATCCGGAATGTACCGGGATAGAGTTCTTCTATATTCAACACATGTTCTATCTTTGCTAGTTCTTCTATAGAAGGGGGAAGGGCAAATGTAACGGTGAAACTACTTGGAACCACATAGTTGTCAAAGTCTTTCATGCTACCTGAAAATACGACTTTACCATGTTCAATCATACGAATATCATTGCAGGTAGCTTGCACTTCCGACAAGATATGAGTGGAGAGTAGGACAGAATGATCTTCAGCAATTTCTTTAATCAGATTGCGTATTTCGACAATTTGATTGGGGTCGAGTCCGTTCGTAGGTTCGTCAAGTACTACAAATGGCGGATTATGTACAATAGCCTGTGCAATTCCTACCCTTTGTTGATACCCGCCTGAAAGATTTTTTATCAGCCGTTTGCTAAAATGGGCAATGGCGCAACGTTCTTTGGCTATTTCTACGGCTTTACGAATTTTAGATTTCTCCATTCTCCGCAATGTGGCACAGTGTATGAGGTATTCGTCGACAGTCAAGTCCGGATGGAGGGGTGGCTTTTGAGGTAAGAAACCAATATGTTTTTTGGCTTCAACCGGATTTTTTCGTAGATCGATGCCATTGATAAATACATCCCCTTCCGTTTGATTTAAAACTCCACAGATGATATTCATAGTGGTGGACTTACCTGCTCCATTAGACCCTAACAGACCTAATATTCCTGTTTTTTCAATAGAAAAATTGATATCGCGAATGGCCCAATCGACACTATAACGATGGGATAAATGCTTGACTTCGACAATAGGAG
>ERZ1027077.460-NODE-460-length-14430-cov-4.899896_pt1 | contig 14430 bp, 18 predicted proteins | sample MGYA00519280_ERZ1027077 | MGnify/ENA primary metagenome ERZ1027077 (study PRJEB26926, sample SAMN06164528) | human gut metagenome | biome: ENVO:00009003; feature: ENVO:2100002; material: ENVO:00002003 | host: Homo sapiens | place: USA | collected 2012 ... | reverse complement strand
TTCGTCGGCAGCGTCAGATGTGTATAAGAGACAGGTCGCAATTCTATAAAATTTTTCTCTTCTGCATATCTGATAATCATAGAAATCTATCCCTCCAGGAAGTTTGGTAATTTTTACAGACAGAGTACTCTTGCAATCTGTCTATTTTTCTCATTTAATATTCATGTATAATATATGTATCTCCTTTTTCATGCAACTCCATATACGTTTTAGGTGATTTACCACCATAATTACTCTATCGTTAATTGATTTCATTGTCTATATACAGACAACTAACATGCACAAAAACGGTACCAAGATGCATAATTATGAAAACTTCTTATCAAATTCTTCTGCATCCTGCTCATCCACAAGATAGCCTTCCGGTGTTGCATACTCTCCAGTAATCTCATCAAGATAACCAAGCATGCAACTAATAATCCCTGATATCCATAGCGCAGGATGTATTTTTCGAGTCTTTCGTGTAATAATAGAAATCACGATACCAATAAACGAGCATAATGGTCCCCAAAATATGACAGCAATATAGGTATACGGTGCATGATTTGCGCTGTAAAAGTAAAGCACAAATGAAAATAATGAGAGTATACCAAACACAAGTACTGCTGCTTTCATGATGGTGTCTTTTCTTGAAGTCCCTTTTGTTCATCTTCTTCCCACTTCAAGATCAATGTTGTCCACCCCATCTGACATACTCACATGTTATACCACAAGCAAAACTTTTATCTCAATAATGAAATCATTCCCCTGTATTCTTGCACTTATATCTCCATTCATACGCTCCACAAGCTCTTTTGCAATAGATAAACCCAGTCCGGTTGAGGCTCTGCCTCTTGCCACATCTGCTTTATAAAAACGCTCGAACACATGGCTTAAGTCAATATTTTCAGGATGTTCCGTATAATTACTAATTTTAAGCAAGGCGTGATTGTCCTCACGGGTAAGCTTGATACTTATATTCTTTTCCCCATGATCAAGACCATTTTTTATGACATTCTGTATAACTCTCCTTAAGCCCTGCTTATTACCTGATATATACAGCATTTCCTCAGTAATACTAATATCCGGGCAGATGCCCTGCTTCTTCCATTCATCATAATAAGAAAATACAGCTTCTTTTAATATTCTGTTCATACAACAATCCGTAAGCTCCAGCTTATATGAATCATTTTTCAGCTTAGTGAATGTAAAAAGCTCCTCCAGCATTTCATTAAGGCTGTTAAGCCTTTCTCTGATTATATCAAGATATCTCCTCTGGTCATCTATATTGTCACATTCCTCTATAAGCTGGAAATACCCATCCAGCGATGTAAGCGGTGTCCTTATATCGTGTGAAAGATTAGTATATGTATCTGCAATCAGCTCTTCTTTTTTTCTGTACTCATTTCTTTCTTTTTTACGCAGGTCAAGAAGCTCATTCAATTTATCTGAAAGCTCACCTATTCCCCCCATATCTATTTCACGTTGAATCAGCTTGTTACTATCGTGTTCCATAAGAAACGACAACTGGCGGCAGATGTCCTTAATCTGCCGCTGGTATTTCCACATAATAAATGCCTGTATAATAATTATTACTGCTAATATTCCAATAATAATCCTCATTCTCTAAATATCCCTTTTCTGAAAAATATAACTGCTTAATGACAGCATTATTATAATAAATATAACTGCCCCACACATTGAACTAACAACATCATCCCTGCCTGCATTCATAGGAAGCATTGCCATCCTTCCAGTTACTGTATACTTATAGATGCTGAAGTTATGAAGTCCCTTTCTGTTAACTACATAATCTATAAAGGCATACACAATGCTCATTATATTCATGGTAAGACATACCGACAAGGTCATGCTTATGACATTATTCTTAATTATAACTGCTATTGCCATACATATTAACACAAATGCATAATGAAGCGTAAGTTCCGTTAAGAAATAAGGTATAATCTCCTTCCAGTTACCCCACACCACACATTTAAACGCAAGCATATTCGCTGCTGCCTGGAATATAAATATCCCTGCAAAGGTAATTGCTGTAAATAAGGCAAGAGCAACTGCCCTTGAAACAATAAGCATACCCCTTTGTGACACCTGTCCACCAATATTCTTAATATAACCGCTCTTAATATCTGCTGTTGCAAACATAACCGCAAATATTACAAGAAAAAGTGCATAAAATTTCCCCTGTGCATTAGAAAAGAAAACATCCATTACCGTAACCTTCTTCCCTGGCTCCGTAGGTAATTCCACACTCATACCAATATTGACATTATCTGTATTCTGCTGCGAAAGCTGTTCCTTGTTGCTGTCATCTGCCTGTTGTTGCTCCCATTCCTTATTAACTGCATCATAATCTATTTTTGAAAGAAATGAGGTAAGCAGTGCCGATGCCAGCAATATAATCCATATTACATACATACTCTTTGTACGAAACATTCTGTATACATCCATCTTTATCATATTAAGCACGATTGTCACCCCCTGTAAGCCTTAAGAAATAATTCTCAAGTTCTTCACTTGTAATAGATATTCCTTTAACTGGAATTCCCGCCTTTGCAAGCTCCATGTTCAGCCTGGCACTTTCTCCCAGTCTTTCAAATATATGAATATGTTCTTTATCTATAACCTGATAGCTGCTAAAGCCCATATCATCAAGCACAGGAATAGCCTGTTTAGGATTATCAAGTGTAAGCTCTATGCGCTCACTGCATTTTTTCATAAGCTCTTCTCTTGTAAGCTCCTGCACAAGGCATCCATTATGAATAATGCCATAATCTGTAGCAATCTTTGATAATTCCTCCAGGATATGACTTGAAATACATATTGTCATACCTCGCTCCTTAGCAAGCTTCTGGATGGTTTCACGCACCTCCACTATTCCCTGCGGATCAAGTCCGTTAATCGGCTCATCAAGAATAAGCAGGTCAGGCTCACCTACAAGTGCAAGAGCAATTCCTAAGCGCTGCTTCATTCCAAGCGAATAATGCTTTGTTTTCTTTTCTCCAACAGTATCAAGGCCCACTGTTTTTAACAGCTCTTCTATATATCCTTTTTTCTTAATCCCCGTAAGCTTACATTTAATGTTCAGATTGTCATATGCCGACATATTGCCATAAAGTCCGGGAGCTTCTATAAGACACCCTACTCTTGAACGTACCTTTTGTAAGTCCTTTCCCTTATACCCAAACATTTCTATTTCGCCATAAGACGGTGTTGACAGTCCGCTAATCATCTTAAGACAGGTTGTTTTACCGGCTCCGTTTTTCCCTAGATACATACTGAGTTTTCTCTACTACTATCCCCTCGCTCAATATCGGTACTATAACTATAACCTTATCTGGGAATATCTGTACCTGCTCTAAGTGCTCTAAGAGGTATTCTACTTTTAATTTCTCATTACCGTCTACATATCTGGATACCTCCTCATCTATGTTAGCAAGTACCTTATCTATCTCTGCAATATCTCCAGAGTTAGCCTTATTCTTTTCTGTTTCTGCTTTGAGCTGGATGATCCTCTCATCTAACTCCTCTGCTTTTTTCTGGTATTCCTGTTTATTTAGGATCCCATCTAAGTAGGCATCCAGTAGCTTACTTTTTCTGGAGAGCTCACGCTGTAGATCTGCCTCTGTATGCCCTCCATTTGCCTCTAGGAGCTGTTTTCTGAGCTTAGTAAGCCAATTTATCATATCATGCTTTATTGTGTCTGTATTTGCCTGTAATCGCTCTGATACTACCCCCATTATCTCCATGAGGGAGTTATAAGAGATATTTTCATTATCACAGCCTAAAGGATTTATCTCTCCAGCTTTCCCCATCGTGCTATCTCTTTTTCTGGTTCTCCTGCCTTTAGTCTGCTTTGTACTGCATACCCAGTACTCATCCTTAGATACTCTCTGTTTCCTCCAGTAAGGAGCCCCACAGATACCACATACCAGCTTACCACTAAAAGAGTATCCGCTGGTTTTCTTGCCTCTCCTGTCGGATCCTGTGGCTATTACTCTCTCCTCATGGATCTTACAGATTAGATCCCACTCCTCCTGTGTGACTATCGGAGGGAGAGCGTTTTCTACATATACCCACTCCTCCTTAGGGAGTTTTATAGTTTGCTTACTCTCAAAATCGTGCCTTTCTTTGTTTATAATCATGGTACCTACATTTTTACAATCATATACAAATTTAGGTATATCCATAGGTTTCCACGGTTTCCCTACCGTGTTACGGTATCCAGCATCATTAAGCTCCTTAGCTATGAGAGTAGATCCTTTTCTTGCCATAATGCCCTCACACATGAGCCTCCTTACCTTAGCCTGTTCTGGATTGATATAATACTTGCCATCCTTTTTATCCCAGCCATACACATTACCGCTACCCTGTAAGGCTATCTCCTGCCCCTGTCTGGCTTTTTCTATTCTGTGATCGTGGTAGTTATGGAGTTTCTTACTAAGATTTCTACTAAACTCCTCCGCTATAATCGCTCGTACACCTGTGATAAGAGCATCATCTGGGGAGTAAAATTTCCCATCCATGTACATAAACAGGAGCTTTCCTGTCTGTACTACCCTGTTAATAAAGAGGTACCAATCCAGAGTATTTCTCTGGAGCCTCTCTTGATCCTTGATTACTACAATATCAAATAGATCCTCATACAGATCCTCATAGAGCCTCTGGTAATCATCTCTGCCCTTTACCATCGTACCGCTCTTACTGCGATCAATATACTCTCCTACCAGTTTCCAGCCATGATCCTTAATACATCCTCTATTTTCCTCAATCTGGAGTTCTATAGCGTTTAGCTGTTCCTCCTCCGCTGTAGATACTCTGGCATAAAATACCGCTCTCATACCAATAGTATCTTTTATATCCGTTATTTTCCTGTATATTTCTCTGATTTTCTTTTATTTTTATATGCACATATAGTAAGTGACTGCTGATATTACGATTGCGATTACCAGAGGTATTATTACCATTCAGATTGAAACTGCAATTAGAGCCATTATTCCATTTACTGCCTAATTTAGTAATTAAGAAACCTTATCAGCTACCGACAAAAAGGGTAATAAAAAAGAGCTTTCCAGCTCCTCCTATTACCCTTTTTGATTTTATTTATTTTTCCTCAAAGATTTAAGCAACCTTTGTTTGAGGCACATACAGCAAGCGACCGCCGATACCACGATAGCGACTACCAGAGGCATAATTACCACCCAGACAGAAACCGCAATAAGAGCCATTATCCCACTTACTGCCCAATCGAGCAACTAAGAAACCGTTGTAGGTGTAATTCTGCCATACAAAGTTACCTGTGAATACATCCGATCCACTAGCCTCTGTAGGGATAAGTAACTCTGGATGCTCTGGATCAATACCAAAGGCACTTTGATAACCGTTACTATGGCTCCAGTGATAACCTAAGCTCTTGTATCCTGTGGTAGTATCATCTGCTACTGTAGCTCCGATCTCATGCACAAATACCTCATTCTGTCCTTTAGCTAAGATATTTACCTTATCCAGCCAAGTCCAGATATTACCCCAGAGGTTTTCCTCTCCTCTGTAAGATACTGAGCACTTACCATCTACGCCACCGTTAGGATCAATACCAGATCCATTACCTAATCCAGAGGTAGCACCTGTTACTACAGCCATATTAGTTTTACTATCATCGGTAAAATCACAAACTCCTCTACCTACTTTACGCTGAGCATCTAAACTAGCATACTCAATCATAAGGAGCCATTCTGTAACCGCCATAGCAAAAATACTATGACTTTCCCAGCCTGCACCTCTGTTAGCACAGAGCTTTCTCACATTCGCTCTTGTGAGGTTCTGTGTAAGTCCGCTGGCTGGCTTAACTCCCGCGATAGATGAGAGCATATCTGTAGCAAAATCCGCTACCTGCTCATCCGCTGTAAGATACTTTTTAGCATCTGTATCATAAATACAGCCCTCAAACGCTGAGAGATAGATCTTATCCTGTACGATACCGTGATTATCGTAAAAGGCTCTAGGAGCTGTAAATCCTGCCTTAGGTGTAGGGCTGATATAAAATCTACCCTTAGTGTACTGCTTACCCTTACCGCTGGTACCGCCACACTAAAAGGAGTTGTATTTCCCTCCTCCAGAGTGTTTTTAAGATCCAGCACCAGATTACAGGGGATCATATCCTGCAAAATAGAGGAGATCGTATCAAACGCCCCCTCTATCCCTAAATGAGTTATAATCTCTAAAAAATAATTTTTATAATCTGGATTAACGCTAAAGTTATCATCTCCACAGATACTAATAAGCCTGTTATAAAGCTCTTTCTCCGTATATGTCTGATCCTCATACATCCATTTCCACCTCCTTACTACCTACATCTGTTACCAGAGTAAATTTTATATGGAGTACATCTTTAATCTGAGATACCTCCAGATCTTGTACTCCTGTTATATGCTCATTCTCAAATAAGCACTCCTCCATATACCGCCTTACCTCACTGTTAAGGTATTCCTCACTGTAGCTATATCCGATAAGATCATAAACCTCATCCCCATAACCCCAGCTATAAATAATCCAGCGGTATCTCTTAGCCTTAAGAGCTAAGTAAGCCCACACACAAAGAGCATCTACACCAGTTACTATCCTCCCTGTGAGTGTGCCTTTTTCAAAGTCGATCTCATACTCACGGATAGAGGAGGCTGTTACCTCTTGATCCGCTAGAGTAAGATCCTCTGTTGTTGCAAAAGGAAATAAACTCATTTACGCCTCCACCACCCTTGCTATGATTACATACTTGTTATTATCATTAAGTTTCTGTACCAGCACCATATCCCCAGCCTTAAGCCCATCGGTATAGGTTATCTGGCTCTGTTTCCATACCCTAGTATCTGGATCTGGGTTATCCTTACTAGCAAAACCGTTACTCTGTGTAGTATCCACAGATACTCCAGCTACATAAGGTACTTTAATTTGTCTGGTATACCCTGCTACTAAGTAATCTGCTATATACAGATCCTCAGCATTGAGTACCAGATCATCTATCTTTACGCTGTTAGAGCTTTGCATTACTCCTATCTGGGCTAAGGTAGGATTATCTTTAGCTCCCTGTGATCTCATCATCTCTAGTACTTCTGCATATTGATGATCGTTTTTCATGTTATCCCCAGTACCAGCCATGCTATCCCTCCTTAGTATCCATCATTTGTTTTAGAGTTACTGTTAAGCTCATAGTAGCTACTCCATTCTGCCATGTGTGAGTATCTGCATCTATCCACACTACACCGCTGAGCCCTGTAGAGCTATCTCTTACTACCGCCCCTGCTCCTGTTACTGCCTCATTGAGGTTTACACATTCCAGAGTAAAGGTTTTCTCAACCGTCTTAAACATACTCTTAGCTGTGGTAGTAGCATCCTTGCCCTCCTCTTTAGTGTAGGTCTGTTGGAATATACCATACTTTTTCACATCTGCATCATTTTGTACTACTCCCTGTGGCTTGCCCTCTCCGTCATATATACGAACCTTATTAACCATGTTAGTAATGCTCTCTTTATAGTTGGAGCTGGTAATATTGCTATCCTCCGTGATCTCAATACTGCATACCACCTTACCCATTTCCTCTACATTGAGGTAGCCTTTTTTAGCTACCACTCTGTAGCTTACTCCGTTCTGTTGGTACGCCTGTGTATAGGCTCTCATAATAATCTCATAGATAGATACATTCTGTACTATGAGTTTCTGTGTTAGCCCTGTCTGAGCTAAGGAGCCTACAGGGATCTCCATATCATCACATACCATCTGAGTTATCGCCTCCGCTGTTTTAGAGCTAAAATTATAAGTGGCGTTACTCTTGATGGTATAGAAAAGAAGATCATAACAGGTATAAGTAACCGTACCTGTGGTACTGCTTGCCTCCCTCTCTACTACAAAGCCTCTAAAGAGCTCTGTTTTTCCATCATCCTCAAATAGATAAACAGGATCCGCTAAGTTGATGGTAAGAGGAGTAATATTTTTATCTAGGGGAGCGTTTACAATGTGTAGCTCTAGCTTTCTAGCTACCTCTGATCTGCTACCTCCCCAGCTCATAGAGGATACATACTCTGTAATGTCTGTATCCTTATGTACTACTATCACTCTTACCACCTCCTTAAGGGATCGTTAGTACTTGATTAGGATAGATAAGATTAGGATTTTTTATCTTATCCCTGTTAGCATTGTAGATCTTAGTGTACTGAGCTCCGTTACCGTAAAACTGTTTAGCTATTTTCCAGAGGCAATCCCCACTTTTTACCGTGTAGGTTCTGGCTGTACTAGCCTGTGGCTTTGTAGCCCTTACTGTAGGCTTTACAGTAGCTATAGTAACGGTAGCTTTCTTTGTCTTTATTTTTTTGTACTCCTTTAGATTACAGGTATAATAAATATCTCCTGTAGCATCCTGCTCTCCCCACACAAAGCTCTCTACTGTAGCCTCCATGTTAAGAGTGCCTGTAATGATAACCCTAATAGGAGTACCAGACTTTCTCCAGCTCTCGATCTTCTCTACATAAGTTAGAGGCTGTTTACGCCCTGCATTATTGCTAAAATTATAATCTTTTGCTGGAAAAAAAGACTTAAGAGAAATTTCCCTTAAGCCTGTGTTACCGATAAGGTTTACATCTCCTACCTGTATTACATTGACAACCGTATTTTTATGGGATACGGATACCGTGTAATCAGAGGGCTTAACTGGGAGTTGAAACTTATCGCTATTCTGTTGTAACCAAAATTCCATTAAGTATCCTCCTCCCTGTTAAGTCATATTAGGTAATAACTTTTTGAATTTTGCCACCATATCAGAAACAACCTTATCTGTATCTGCCTCTTTCTCAATGATTACCGTATCCGCCAATTTTTCAATCGTTACGGATCCGATACCACCGCTCTTAGGTAGATCGCTATCCTGTGGATTTCCTGTACCTCCTGTACCTCCGTTATTATCCTGTGGATCATCTGGATCCCTGTCTATAGGTGTAACATCCTTAAGCTGTACACCTCTAGTACTCATCCGCCTCTCATACTGATCTGCTTGATTTCTGGTTAAGACTTTCTCTCCTTGATGGAGGATAGCTGGGTAATTATCGTATGGTACTCTGTCTTTACCATAGGCAAAACCTAAAGCACTCTTAACCTTACCTCCGATACCTCCTACAAAGTCCTTAGCCTTTGAGATTGCACCACCAATTTTATCTACAAAACCGCTAATAGCATCTATCGCTCCGCTTATTACACTTGTTATATCGTACTTAGTACCAGTGATAGCCTGTGCATCCTTAAGGAGCCTATCCATCTCCTCCTTAGTACCACCATAACCCAGCTTAAGGTTATCCAGCATCGTGTAATTTTGCTTTGCAAAGCCTTGATAAGCGTTCTGGATGGATCCCATATCAGTACCCATCTTGTTAGCGTTATCCGCCATATCTATCATAGCTTTGTTAGCAATCTCAGCGGATTTATTTGTATCCCCTGCACACGCACTCAAAAGAGAGGCACTAAATGAGGTGACATTTTCCATATACTCATTAGCGGATAAGCCTGTAGTTTTATATGCTTGATTAGCATACTGTAACATCTTATCTACCGCTGAGGTATCTGTACTACCATCGCTATTAGTCTTTGTGTACAGTGTTTCCACACCGCCTATACTTTGCTGTAGTTTAGCTCCCTCTCCTAAGGATTTACCCATAAGAGCTGTAGCTCCTGCTCCTGCAATTCCTACAGCGATTGTTACGCCTTTTGCAAGGCTCTTAAGTGTACTACCGATCTTACCCAGTACAGCACTAGCCCCATCCTTTACCGCTACCATAGCCTTTACAGACATATTACCGATGGATTTTAAGCTACTGCCTATACCGTGGAGGATCTTACTAGCACCGTCTTTTACTGCTATAAAAGGTTTTGCTACCGTCTTTCCTACAGATTTCAGTACACCGCCTACCTTACCCAGAGGAGCACTTGCTTTATCCCTCAAAGTAACAAAAGGCTTAGCTACTGTTTTCCCTACGGATTTTAGGGAGTTTCTAACCTTTGTGATCCCACTTGTGGCTTTATCCCTAACAGAGATAAAAGGCTTAGCCACCAGCTTTCCTACTGTTCGTACACCTACCCTTATTTTATTTAGTCCAGATGTAGCTCTATCGTGGATCCCTACCGCTACAGAGGTAACTCTATCTCGTAGCCCACCTAAGGTATTTTTAATTTTAGCTAAGCCCTGTGAGGCTAGATCTCTGATTTTTACAATAGGAGTAAAAGTAGTGGCTATCTCTTTAAGCCTCTGCTTAATCTTGCCTACTGTACTAACCGTGAGATCCTTTAACTTAATCACTGGAGAGAATACCTTTTTAGTAAGATCCTTGATCCTCTGGGTTATTCTCTCTACCTTTTCTGTAGCTTGATCGTCTACCTCTGCTCTGGTTAATGCTCTCACATTCCCCAGCCTATGCACTCTACTCTCTACCTCGCTGATAGTAGGAGAGGCATTATCCTCTACCTCCACCTCTGGAGTAGCTGTGGTAGTATTGACGGTATCTAAGGTATCCTGTATAGCACCAATAACCCCAGAGGCGTTATCCTGTAAGGATACCTCTGGGGATACTGTTGTATTGCCTACACTATTTACAGTTTGTCTAACGCTCTCTACTACTCCAGAGGCGTTATCCGTAGCATTGATAGTAGCATTAACCCTTGTACGCCCCATCTGTTGCATACTCGCATTAGTTTTATCTATCTGCTCCGAAAATTCACGCTGTAAACCTAGATTTTTCTTAAGGGTAGCATACATATTATCTTTTAAATAAAGTTTTGCACCAAACTCTACCGCCATATATGCCACCTCCTCTATGTGAGTAGATTTATATTGTACATAACACTCTCACTCTTATTTGCCCTCTCCAGCTCTTTGTTATTATCATCTCTCTCCTGCTCGTAAAAAGCCTGTAACACTAAGAGCTCTCCTCTAGGCAATTTATAAAATACAGATGGGAGTACTCTACCGTGTTTCCAGTAGTAATACATCATCTGGGTAAGCCCATCTGTACTTATGAGTTTTTTACTTCTTTAACCGCATTATCTCCGAAACCTGCCAGCTCAGAGATCTCTCCGTAAATCTTAGCGATCTCTCCAGAAAGTAAGATCGCTCTTACCAGATCCTTAGGAGTAGATACCTTAAACTTACTCATAAGCTCCTTGTTTTTAAACATCGGAGCACCTGTAGCATCTACTACACCCTCGATTACTGTAAAGAGCTGGAGCTGGGTAATATCAATATCTGCATCCTTGCCCTTTACATCAATGCTCATATCCTGTATCTCCTCAAACTTAGCTGGAGTAATCGCCTTAATTGTGAGGATAAACGGAGCACCGTATACCTGTGATAATCTGGTAATCTCTACCTCCTTAGTAGGGAGCTTAATCTCTCCTACATCGGAGCCTAAGAGGAGATCTAAGATATTAACCGCCTCTTTCTTTTCTGTTTCCTCTGCCTGTACTGCCTCTGCATTTACATTCTTTGTAGCCATGTTATAGCCCTCCTTAATTTTTCATATAATAAAAATAAGGGGGAGGTTTTACCCTCCCCAAACTGCACTCTTATAACTCTTACTGAGGAGTAATCTGATCTAAGTACTCGTACCCTGTAAAGGTAAACGGAGCCTCTGTTTCAAGAGGTTTCTGAGCCTCCCAATCAAAGAGAGTAAGATCATCCATCTGTACTCCTGTGATAGATACACGCTCTGCACCGTAAGCATCTGGATCCGCTAACTTACTGATAAGCGTAAAGCGTACATCCTGCTTATTTCTAACCATGTTAGCTACCTTAATAGCCATTCTGGAATTTACCTTGTGCATAGTGAGAGATCCTGTACCCTTACATCCGACAACCTTGTTATCAGTGAAGAAAGTACCGCACTGTTTAATCTCCTCTTTTGTAAACTCTACCTTTGCCTGTGCCTTATAGCACTCTCCTACATAGTCTCCATCTAACCAGAGCTCTCCAAAGGTACCGTTACAAATTCGCTTTGTTTCTACTGCCATCTGTAATTACCTCCTTAATCCTTATTGATGAAAATATCTACATCCTCGATAGCATCTAAGATAGAGATAGTACCCTTAAGGAATACATGAGAGCCTGTATTAGCCTCCTTAATAGCCTGCTCATCCATCTCAGAGGTATCTACTCCGATACTCTCTAAGTACTGTTTCTGCTTAGCTACATTGATCTCCATAGTAGAGCTATCAGCCTTAAGCCAGCCCTTACCGCCCTCTGTAGCCTCCAGCCCTCTAAGGTAGCCCTTGATAGCTGTAATCAGTAAGCACTTATTATCATAAGAGTTACTGTAGTTACCTATGTAGCTCTTGTTAATAGTGCTGTAAATATCTCCCTCAATCTGATCCTGTATAGCGTTGATCTTGATTTTCTGGAGATCCGCTGTTTCTACCTCTGTAACTGTAGTGAGGGAGTTTACACCTCTTGCAATTACAACACGCTCTCCATCGTTATAGAGAGTGAGCTTACCAGCATCAATAGCGGTATCTACTTCCTCATCGCTATCTACCAGAGGGATAGCTGTTACCTCAGTAAGAGGCTTATAGGTAGCGGATACTCTGAGATCTAAGCCAGCTAACAAGCCAGCAATTCTACTACAGTACTCCGCCTCTGTATACTGCTTTTCTCCTACCTCGATCTTATTTGTAGCGGAGCTGTTTACTACCTCAAAGTTAATAACGCCCCTGCTATCTCCAGCGGTCTTAGGGAGTACTGCTACAGGTCTGCGTACAGAGTTCTTTCTGATACCCTTAACCCATGTAGCCAGCTTAGTAGCCTCCTCTGTGGTAAGATCTGGAGCTCCTACAATGTAATTTACTTTCTGTGTAGCAAAATACTTTGTAGCCTCATCGTAACTCTCTGCTGTTGTATCCATCGTGTAGATAATTACCTTAGATAGAAAATGTATTGATATGCTGATGGGTCATAAGTCAAAGGATGTGGGAAACAGGGTGTATAATCACAAGACTATTGAACAGTTACGGGAAACTGTTGCCCTGTTAAAATAATATTTTTTACGCTGAACCAGTAACAAATTAGAAACAAAAAAGACGGGAAATGCCGTAAAATCAAGCATTTCCCGTCTTAAAAAATGTATTATATCACATTCTTTGGCAAAGAGTAGTGCTCCAGCATCGCCATGTGATTACTCTTAATGAGAGCTCTTACCATCTTCTCAGCGGATCCCTCTGTGATTTTATCCTCACTCTTATAACATACTCTGGCTACTCTCTCGATCTTCTTTAAGATTTCCTCTCCATTGAAGGGATCTAAGATCTCATATCCTGCATCTACGATTTTCATTATTTACCTCCGTTTTTCCGCCATAGGTGTACTCTATACTTTTGCGAACAAATGACACACTTTTTACAGCACCATAGCTAAGCGATCCTTAAGCTCTCGCTCAATGTACTCTCTTACCTCAATCGGATTAGCATTACCTGTAATATGTACCTCTGTGTATCCGTTTCCCTCTTTGATCTCCTCCAGCTCTACTCCTGCCATACCAGAGATAATATCTTTAATGGTTTTATCTACGATCTCAGCAATCTCCTCATCGGTCTTACCGTTTCTCTTGCCTGTGATCTCGATATGTCCTACAGAGCCTCCAAACAAACCTCTTAACATAGCATCCATAAAATCCTCATGCTTAGGCTTGTCTTTTCTCTCCGCTCTGGCTCCCTCGATAGCATCAATCTCAAACTGGATAAACTCCTGTGCTTTCTTAAGATCCTGTACAATATCATCCTTATGCCCTGCTCTGGAGATGTACTTTACAGCACTCCCTAAGTTGAAATTTAAGCCCCACGCTCTGATTACATCCTTAGGCTGTGGGTTCAATCTGTTATAGTGTTCTGGGTTAATAGCATTACTCATATCATGCTTACCTCCTTATGTTTGATAAGTAACATAATCACATATAATCATCTGCTCCGTCTGTCAGCACTCCGATTTTATCATCTATACTATCCTTTGCCGTCAGCACAATCACCGGAAGCCTTCCCTGTTTTCTTATCTCTTTTAAAACCTCTTCACCACTTGCACCAGGCAGCATTAAGTCAAGCAGTACAAGCGTATAAGCCTTTTCTTTTATATCCAGAAGCAGCTTTGCCTCTGTTCCTGAAAATGCCTGTTCGCATGTATAACCTGCCTTCCTAAGTACCTCACAAAGAAGGTTATTAATATTTATATCATCCTCTACAATTAGTATATTAGGCATAATTTTTACTCCTGTCCGATATTGTTTTATCACTGATTCCCTGTTTAATCTATATCATAATACTAACATAAATCATATTGTTTCATAGTTTCTACATTTCGATATTCATGCTTCTCATAATCTGTCTCTTATACACATCTGACGCTGCCGACGAATTAG
>ERZ1027077.456-NODE-456-length-14503-cov-3.839493_pt1 | contig 14503 bp, 8 predicted proteins | sample MGYA00519280_ERZ1027077 | MGnify/ENA primary metagenome ERZ1027077 (study PRJEB26926, sample SAMN06164528) | human gut metagenome | biome: ENVO:00009003; feature: ENVO:2100002; material: ENVO:00002003 | host: Homo sapiens | place: USA | collected 2012 ... | reverse complement strand
CGAGATGTAGCTCCGTCTCGTGGGCTCGGAGATGTGTATAAGAGACAGACACCGTCTTAGAATAGTACATGCACTTAATAACCTTTGAATAGCCTATGGAAACAGTAGAAAATATACTTTGGGGTATAAAAATACCAAGTCCTATTACGACTTAGCCCCAATTAATCAATATGATTACAACCTTAAATTAACATTTATGAAAACTCTTAGCAACAGCCCTCCGCCTTTCAAAATCGGAGAATTTGATCTCATTCTTTACTTTTATTTCAGCACAGATCAGAATAGGTATAATATGTATTCTGAGTTCATTATCAACTTCAATACCCCCAATTTAAGAAGATGAATAATAGCAGTCAAACACACCCATATATTTTCAAACTTACTCATACATACAAAAACAAACGTATACCCCTTGTATGCATACCCTAGTTCTACCCACATAGTAGACACACAAGAGTAGGTTTCCCTATCACTTTTTTTTAACCAATCTAATTATTAACCTTTTATCACAGAAAAACAATGCGAAAAAGAAGAGTTTATTGGACGCTGTTCATTACAGCTTTCGCGTGGTTAGCTTCCTGTTCAGATGACGACATCAATGGAAGCAGCGGGTTCAACCCAAACCAGCCTATTGAGATTACAGAATTTTATCCTGATTCCGGAGGTATAGCCACTCCGATGATCATCGAAGGCCGCAACTTCGGTACAGACACCACTGGCATGAAAGTCTATTTTGAAGATGTAGACGGGATCAGACATCCTGCCGGATTAGTCAGCAGTAACGGTAGCAGAATCTATGCATTTGTTCCCAAAGGACTCACCTTCAAAAGAGAGATGAATATTCTTGTAGAAAGAAGAACGCCCGACGGTCAAGAATACATAGGCAAAGCACCAGACCAATTCCTATACAAGACACAAACCAGTGTTAGTACGGTAGCAGGACTTGCATCACCGGACAATAATATAAACACCGTTGGTGGTGACCTTGCCACATGTACTTTCTCCTCTCCTTTCTATCTCTGTATAGACGGTGAAGACAATATATTTGTGGTAGACCGTAAAGGAGACAGTGGAAAAGACAAACAACCAAACACAACCTGCCGTAATGAAAAAGGTGAAGGCGTAAACGGAAACATTTCAATGATTTCCATCGCCAGCAATTCTTCCATTGTATTAAAATATGGAACTGCATATATTAATGCACCGGCTTATTCTGATGAAAAAGATGCTGAAGCTGTTTACATTCCGGATGATGCCGGCATGAAATATTATGATATGCAAAAACTTCTAAATTATGTTCCCCGATATAGAACAGTCTTGAAATCAGAAGAACTCAGCACCGTAGACGAAAACAACTGGAAGCATTGCTTTGTAATCAACAAGCTGGATCATATGATCTATACGGTCATGTGGAAAGGGCAATTGGTTCGAATCAATCCTAAAAACCGTACAGCAGAAATTTTGCTAAAGAAAATATCTAATGTAGCAACAGGCGACGGCGGCAAAGCAGGAAGTGACTCCTATATCGCATTCAGCCCTATTAAAGGAGAAGAAAACGTACTCTATGTATCTCTTGCAGATTTTCACCAGATTTGGAGAGTGGACGTATCCAAGATCACTCCGGAAGATAAAGACACTTATAACGGAGAATCATACGCAGGAAAAGCAATCTACGAAGGAGTTATGAACGGGAAGGGCTGGGAAGACGGCTTGCTGAAGAACGCCAAATTCAGACACCCGCGCCAGATTTGTTTCACCGACGACGGAAAAATGTACATTGCTGACAGTGGTAATTCCTGCATCCGCGTAATAGATACTACTATGCCGAAAGAAAGAGCAGCCGTAACCACACCTATCGGTCTGCCGGGAGCGGAAGGTTATAAGGATGGAGGTCCGGAAATTGCCAAATTCCACTTCCCTTGCGGAATAGCAGTCAACAGTGATGGAACTATTGTATATGTAGCCGACACACAGAACAAAGTGATTCGTAAATTATCCATTGAATAACCTTATACAAAATACAATATGAGAAATAATTTTCTACTGATTGTACTGATCATGGCGCTTATACCGCTGACGAGTTACAGTCAAGACAATAAGAAAAAACAGTTTACTGTAGCGGGGGTCGTAATAGACAAAACCGGTGAACCGCTACCGGGTACTACCATTTATGTTAAGAATGCACCGGGAGTGGGAACCTCAGCAGATATGGATGGTAAATTCAGTATCAAAGTAGATGCCAACCAAATATTAGTCATTCAGGCTATTGGAATGAAATCTATCGAGAAACTGGTGACTAAAGATGAAATGACACTCAAAGTTACATTGGAAGAAGATGACACCAAGCTTGACGAAGTAGTGGTCACAGGTATGACTTCACAAAAAAAGATATCAGTAGTAGGTGCAATCAGTACCATTGATGTAGCCCAGCTCAGTACTCCCGGTACTTCCCTCAACAACATGATCGGCGGACGGTTGGCTGGTGTCATCACCATGCAGAGTTCGGGCGAACCGGGAAAAAACATCTCCAACTTCTGGATTCGTGGTATCAGTACTTTCGGAGCCAGCTCCGGTGCATTAGTGCTGATTGACGGTATCGAAGGCCGCCTTGAAGACATTGATCCTGATGATGTAAAATCGTTCAGTATCCTGAAAGACGCCTCCGCCACCGCAGTGTATGGTACCCGAGGTGCCAATGGCGTGGTCTTGGTTACCACTAAACGTGGAGAAACAGGCAAACTTACCATCACAGGACGAGCAACATTAAAAGTATCGCATATCAAACGTCTGCCCGAATACCTGGGAGCTTATGACTACGCTCTCCTTGCCAATGAGGCACGTGCCATGTCGGGTGAAGACGACCTTTACTCCCGTCTGGAACTGGATCTGATAAAATACAATTTGGATAAAGACCTCTACCCGGATGTTAACTGGATAGATGAAATAATGAAACGCACATCTATCCAACAGAACTATTACATCAATGCACAAGGAGGAGGCGACATAGCCAGATATTATCTTTCATTAGGGTATCAGGATGAAGGAGCGGCCTACCGGCAGGAAGACAACCTGTTCAAAAAGCCTTTGTCATATAAAAAAATAACATATCGTGCCAATATTAACATGAATCTGACCAAAACAACCAAAGTTTATTTTGGTCTGGACGGATATATTTCCAACTATACCAGCCCGGGTGGACAAAACACGAATACGGTATGGTCAGCAGTCCGTCAGCTAACTCCACTGATGTTTCCTAAAACCTATTCAGACGGTACCTTCCCTTCTTATGGAAAACATGACCTTGCTTCTCCGTATGTCATGCTAAATAACACCGGATACACGCAAGATGAAACTCAGCGTAATATGCTTACACTCAAACTTGAACAGAAATTCGGAGGATTCCTGAAAGGAATGACAGCGTCGGTACAAGCGATGAGCGAAAATATCAATTATTTCAATGAAGGACGTTACATATGGCCTGACCTCTACCGCGCTACAGGAAGAAGTTCACAAGGGGTACTCATCAAAACATTACGTACTGCCAAAGAGAACATGAAATATACACAAAATAACAACAGATACAGAAAATACTACATGGAAGCCAAAGCCAACTGGGACCGTACATTTGGTTTGCACTCACTAGGAGCATTGGCTTTATATTACATGGAAGATGTTCATAACACCCAATGGAAGTATGACGCGATGGGTATCAATGCCATTCCTCAACGGCGTCAAAACTTATCAGGACGTGTTTCCTATGGCTATAACAATTGCTATTTCATTGATGCAAACTTCGGTTACACAGGTTCTGCACAATTCGAAAAAGGAAAAAGATTCGGCTTCTTCCCTTCCATTGCTGTAGGCTGGGTACCGACATCCTATAACTGGGTCAATGAGGCCATTCCCTGGTTAAGCTTCCTCAAGTTCCGCGGCTCCTACGGTCAGGTAGGTAATGACCAGATCAGTGGTGACCGGTTCCCTTATTTGACATTAATCAATGACAATGCCGCCTCTTACTGGGGATATCGTGAACGGGGTATTACAGAAACTGTGAAAGGAGCCGACAACCTTCAATGGGAAGTAGCAAAGAAACTCAACTTTGGTATCGATGCCAAGTTCTTCCACGACAAGCTCTCTGTCACTGTTGACTTTTTCCGCGATACACGTGATCACATCTTCCAGGATCGTGTGACGCTGCCTAAGTTTGTAGGTATGGTTACCGTCCCGAAATCAAATGTAGGAAAAATGCATAGCTATGGTTCTGACGGAAACTTCGAATTCTTCCACCAGATCAATAAAGACATGAGCTTCACTGTACGCGGCAATTACACTTTCTCTCAGAATATTATTGATTACTATGAAGAAAACAAGTTACCTTATGATTATCTGAGTGTAACCGGAAAACCCTTTAACATCCTTCGCGGATATATTGCAGAAGGTCTCTTCTCCAGTAAAGAAGAAATCAACACAAGTGCCGACCAAAGCGGATTCGGCCGCATTCGTCCGGGAGATATCAAATATCGTGACGTAAATGGAGACGGTATTATCAATGACAATGACAAAGTACCTTTGTCTTATTCCAACCAACTCCCCCGGGTAATGTATGGGTTCGGAGCCGATTTTCATTGGAAAGACTTAACCCTCAGCTTCCTTTTCAAAGGTTCGGCAAAAGTAGACTACTACCGTTCGGGACTCGGTAATGACGCAGGATGGATTCCCTTCTATAACGGAGAACTCGGCAACGTTATCAAGCTGGCCAACAATCCCAAGAACAGATGGACGCCCGCATGGTATTCAGGCACCACCGCTACGGAAAATCCCCATGCAGAATTCCCACGTCTCTCCTACGGAGGTAATACGAACAACTCCCAGCTTTCCTCTTTCTGGAAACGGAACGGTTCTTTCCTGCGCTTTCAGGAACTCAGTCTGAAGTACAACCTGAAGACTCCATGGATAAAAAAGACAGGACTATCTTCTGTCGATCTGGAGTTTGTTGCCAACAACCTTTTTACTATCGACAAAGTGAAGTATTTTGATCCGGAACAGGCATCTGCAAACGGGGCCGCTTATCCGATACCGGCAACTTACACGTTCCAGGTTTATCTTAAATTCTAAAAATAATATAGAACACTCATGAAAAAGTTATTCAAAATAATATTGGGAGCAACAGTAGGAAGTACACTACTACTCAGTTCCTGCAATTTTCTGGATGTAGACCCATACTTCGAAGCTACTTTCAAAGAAGACTCCATCTTTCACAGCAAGAAAAATGCTGAAGGTTATCTCTGGAACACTCCGAAAGGTTTTCCCGACGCAGGGGCTATCTGGGGAAATTCCTGGAATCCGGGGGAATCTGCTTCGGACGAAATAACACTTAAATATCAGACAAATGAATTTTGGGGACTACAATTTTCCGTAGGTACCATCAACAGCAGAAATCTGCCTATCCAAAACCAATGGTACGACATGTATGTCATTGTAGCAAGATGTAACAAAATGCTTAAAGAAGTCTACAATGTACCTGATATGAACGAAATGGACAGAAGACGTTATATCGGATATGTTCACTTTATGCGTGGGTACGCTTATTATCATCTTTTGATGAACTGGGGACCGTTGATTATCGTGGGCGATGAAGAACTGAGCACCTCCGAACCTGCCGAATATTATAATCGCGAACGGGCTACCTATGATGAGTCTGTAGATTATATATGCGATGAATTCCGACTGGCAACTCAAGGCATCTATTCGGCGGATGAGCAAAGCGTCAACTATTATCAACGTCCGACCAAAGGAGCAGCCATGGCACTCATCGCCCGTTTGCGCCTCTTCCAGGCTTCACCGCTTTTCAATGGCGGAGCTGCAGCCCGTAAATGTTTCGGGACCTGGAAACGTAAAAGCGACGGAGCCTACTATGTCAATCAAGAGTATGACCCGAGACGCTGGGCCGTTGCAGCAGCTGCCGCCAAACAGCTGACCAAAATGGGATACGAGCTACATACAGTGGAAGCAGATGCCCAGAACCCATATCCTCTGGCCTCCAATGTCCCTACTGCTAACTTCCCTGACGGAGCAGGCAATATCGATCCTTATCACTCTTACTCCGACATGTTCACAGGAGAAGGTATCATACAGACTAATAAAGAATTCATCTGGGCGATGGAATCCAGTAACGTCACTAACTATACCCATCACTCATTCCCTGTCAAGTTTGGCGGATGGGGTTCAATGTCTGTGCCGCAGAGGGTAATTGATTGCTATCTGATGGCAGATGGGCGGACTATTCATAATTCATCGGCAGAATATCCATATGAACCGGACTTCAGCAGACTCACCGGCGAATCCAAAAAACTGGGGACATACCTACTGAGGGAAAACGTACCTATGATGTACGCCAATCGTTCGGCACGCTTCTATGCCTCGATAGGTTTTCCGGGTCGCTACTGGCCGATGAGTTCAGCTTCTACCGACGCCTCCTACGTCAATCAGCAATTCTGGTATTCTCACGATGATACCAATGCCGGAATTGCCGGTGCCGGAAATAACGTAAACGACTACAGTGTCAGCGGTTATGTTCCCGTCAAATACATTCATCCGGACGACTCATGGGCTAACGGCAAAGGGAGTGTAAAAGGCGCATTCGTCACCAGCCCTAAACCGTTCCCTATCATTCGTTATGGTGAAGTGCTACTGGAATATGTAGAAGCATTGAACCGTGTAGAAGGTACAGTGACCGTAGAAGTATCCGACAATACAGGTACACTTATTGAGGAAACCGTTAGCCGTGATCCGGCAGAAATGACTAAATATTTCAACATGATACGTTATCGCGTCGGCTTGCCGGGAGTAGATGCCAACGACATGGCAGAAGCAGACAATTTTGAAAAAATCATCCGCAATGAACGTCAGGTAGAGCTCTTTAACGAAGGATACCGATATTTCGATACGCGCAGGTGGGGAACCTATCTGGACGAAGATGCCAACAGCTCCAACTGGCGGGGACTGGATGTGACAAAAGACCGTACAAATGCCAACGGTAATGAAGGATTCTGGAATATTGTGACGATCAATACACAAAATGTGCGAGACCGCATTGCACTGCCTAAAATGGTATTCTTACCGATCCGCCATGATGAATTGCTGAAGGTTCCCAATGCCGACCAGAATTTCGGATGGGACAGATAATATCAAAACATGAATAACAGACTGAATATGAAAAAGAAATTTAATATAATGCTCTGCACCCTTATAGGTGTATTGAGTGCTTGCAATGAATACGATTTCGACCAGGAACAATACCAGAACGAAGTAGGCTTACTCAGTAATTCGAGTCTGATCTACGACCGGCAGGTGGCTAATGTAGGACAAGAAAAAGATACGATCTATCTGGTTGCCACGGTTAGCGGCTCACAAATAAGCCCTAACACACACCATGTAGCTCTTCTGGAATCGGATTCTTTGCTGAAAGCATACAACAAATCCAACTTTGATATAGAAAAAGAAAAATTTGCCAAACTGCTTCCCGATGAATGCTATGATTTTCCCAATAAGGAACTGGATATTCAGGCAGGCACTTCCAAAGTAATGTTTCCGATCTATCTGAAAAATCTGGAAAGGATTTCACCGGATTCCATTTATTTTCTGGATTACAAGATAGATCCGGAAAAAACACCTAATTATAATCCGGATAAAAGTCATGTATTATTGCGTATCTATAAAGAAAACTATTACGCAACGACAAAGACTTCTACCTACTACAATTATACAAGCAGTACGATTGTAATTCCTAACCCCAGTGGTAGTCCCGAAGTCCGTAGACCGACAAATGCCAATCAAGTATTCCCGATCGGTGCCAATTCGGTACGCATGATGGCAGGTGATGAAGATCTTGGCGATTATAAGACAGCAAGAAGCAGAATTGTATCTAAGAGTATCATTCTGGAAATTGGCGAGCAGCAACCGGAGAATCCTCAGGCCAGAGAACTTACCATCAGAGCGCATGACAGAGTTAATGATGTGGAAGTGGATCCGGTCGATGTAGTACAACTTACCCCAATCGATGATTACGACAACACATTCCTGTTAAACGCTATCCGTACTCCCGACGGACGTGCCACTTATTACAAAGAGTTCCGTCTGCATTATAAATATCGCCTGGAATCCACCGCCCCTTACCGGGAAGTGAAAGCCAAACTACGATATGAATTTAACCCAAGAGTAGATAACTTGTAATCAAATCAAATGAGTATGAAAAAAAATATATTAATCATCGGGCTCGCAAGCATATTCGGAATTGCTTCCGGACTTATCTCTTGTTCGCCCGATTACGAAACCGAGTTTAAAGTAGAAACGCTCGTAGTTCCTGATAAAAGTCAGGCACCTATCACTTTCCCACTTCTGGGAGGAGAACATGAAATTGAAGTGCAGACCAATGTACCACTCGACAGATGGAGTGCCCAGTCCAATGCAGAATGGTGCAAGGTAGTACAACACGAGGGCAAAGTAGTCGTATCTGCCAGTGCAAACAATATATACAAACAACGCCGGGCAGAAATCACTGTAGCCTATGGTCATCAAAGCTATTCCATCACTGTCTCGCAGTTTGGTAAAGAACCGGCCATCCTGATAGGTGACAAGCTACAACAGGAAGGATATGTAGAAATAATAGATGCAGAAAGAGAAACATTGACAATTCCTGTAGCGACCAACCTGAATCTGGATAATATCATTATACCAGACACTTGCAACTGGATACGTCTGGCAGAGCAACCTGCCACATTTGATGCAAAGACGCGTGCAGCGGAAGACGTAAACAAACAGGAACTGAAATTTACGCTGGATAAAAGCACCGAGACTGACGTACGTTATTGTACGATTATCCTCCAGTCTTCCCAGAATTACAGCTATACAGCTTCTTTCCTGATAAAGCAACAACCTAGAGGTTATATAGTCGAAATCGATGAAGACAAGAAGATCTATGAAGTGAAAGCAATGGGAGAAACAATCACTATTCCTTTCAAAGTAAATTCTCCTGCCGGTGAAGTGTCATATACCTATGAAGTCGAAGAATCCGCCCAATCCTGGATCACTCCAGTATCATTACCCGCTTCAAGAGCACTGCGTGATGTCTCCGAAAGCTTTATCATTAAAGCCAACACTGAAGTTGAGAATCAACCTCGTGAAGGAAAGATAACCTTCAAGAGTACCAATAGCACCGACAAAGTACCAAGTCAGTTCGTAGTCACAGTAAAACAGGCCGGATTTATCGCGACACCTCCTTTAAATGTGATCAATGCTACTGCTACTCCGGGAGCCAGAAGTATTCAGCTGCAATGGGAGATACCTGAAGATGTAGACTTCAACAAGATAAAGATTACCTATTACGATAAAGTCACGAAAGAAAATAAAGAGATCTTAATAAATGACTATAAGACAACATCCTATATCATAGATGATACTTACCAATGTGCAGGTGAATACTCATTTACTATCAACACCTATGGTCCGACTGGTATGGAGACAGATAGTCCGGTAACAATAACAGGCATTTCCGGCGAAGCTTCCGAAATGGAACGTGTTACTCTTACTATCGATATGCTTTCCGACAATGCTAATCATGTCGGAGACGGAGGCGGTTTACCGGCATTGATTGACGGGAAGGTGAATACTTATTATCATACCAAGTGGAATGCTCCTGTTACAACAGAAGCACATTATGTCCAGATCAAACTGAACAAACCATTAAAGGACCTTTGTTTTGAATATGATGCACGTCAAAGCAGAGTGAATAACGGAGGTGACGTAAAAGCCGCAACAATATATGGAAGTATGAACGGTGAGTTCTTTGAAAGTATGGGTAATGAAGAATTCAATCTGCCGACAACAAACGGTGGCCATGCCACAGCTAAAAACAATGTGAGTGGAAAGCAAGCTTACAACTATATCCGATTTACTCCTACGGCTCGCCGTGACAAAGATCCATTGGATTATACTGTCGCAGGCAGCGCATGGTGGAATATGTCCGAAATATACCTTTACAGAATAAGACATGATGAAGCCTGGGCAAGAGAGCAGCTAGGCATTTAACAAAACAAGAAAAGACTGACGAAGAACAAAATAAGATCAGATTAGACACATTTTCTTATCGAGTTCTTCGCCAGTCTTACTTTTTATAAAATTGGATGATAAGAATTATGAATATGAAACCCAAGAAATTAAGCCTCTTATTAACTATCTTGCCAATGATTATTGCAGCTACAGGTTGCCATTCCCGGCAAGAGTCTAAAGCAGACATCACTCCTCATTGTATCAATCTTCAGGCAGACAGCCTCTACCAACAAGCAATAGCCCTGATGGAATCTTCCTATGATGTAGACTCCACCCGAAAATGCATCCGCTTTCTGGACAAAGCTTTGGCAATCGACAGTTTAAATCCCGACTATTACGGCATGAAAGCCAAACTTTTATCTGAAATGGGAGAACTGGACTCCGCCCTATACATACAAACACTTGCTATGGAGAAAAACGCAATTACCGGTGAGTATCTGTTCCAACTGGGACTACTTCAAGCTGCCAAAGATATGCACGCTGAAGCCCACGAAAGCTTTGGAAAAAGCAAGGTTTTCCTTCAAGCAGTACTAAAACAATATCCCGACAGCTTGGGAGCTTTTATCCTGGCAGAAGCCGCCAATTCTCTCTACGAAAATAAAGATTCACTTTTCATGAGAAATATAGATGAAATCCGTAAACGCTTTCCCGAAAGGTTGCTGGAAATAGAGATGACCCGAAGGGTGAAACCGCATTCATTGGTCAATCAAATAAGAAGGATTCAAATAGAAAAGGATTATAATATTGATTTTGATATGGATAGTCTCGTTGAGGCGACTGTAGCGAAATAACTTTTTTCCAAATGAAAAATGACAGCACTTTTGCCCTCACGCTCTCATTCCCGCTTCAATCCCCCTATTCATCGGAGTTACAGCGATTAGAGATCCAATGGTAGCAGCGTGAGAGCAACCGTTTGCCCTCACGTTGCTACCAATCATTCTATTTTCAGCAAATGATAAAGTGTCCCCTTACCGGACTTCCGGCAGGGAATATTCAGCTTCTGAAGCGCACGGCCGAACACAGCTACCTTATTGATAGCCAACCTGTCCCGTGTCTTCGTCTGCAAATAATTCAGAATCTGCATGGACGTCATCCATTCGCCTCCCTCCTCTTCTTCCGCCGGACGGAGATAACAATGGAACAACTGTTCCAACGGGCTCGCCTGCTCAAATTCACGGTTCGTCTGCTTCAAAATCTTTTCATCCTCATCATCCAGCCAGTAACGCTCACCCTTATAAATGGCTTCCATCGCCTGAGCATAAAGCTGTTTGTAATTGATGGTAGCATTGGTTTTGATAGGAGCTATCACCTCAATACAGATAAAACGACGGCTGCCACTGGGATCGGCAAGCAAATCTTTCTGATTGCTGGTGCCGATAAAGGAAGCATAACGACGCATTTCACGAATAGTATTGCCATGAGGCTTGCGCAAGTTAGCAACAGGCTTTTGCAACAAATGCTTCAGAAACCCCTGCTGGCTGACATTGATCTGATCAAACTCATCAATGTTGATCAGAAAAAAACGTCCTAAATAACGCTCCGCTTCCTGCTTACTCTTGAAATCGATACTGTCCGTATAGCCGAAACGCAACTCAGGCGGCAGAATAATCCGGCAAAACGTTGACTTACGATACCCTTGCGGACCGACAAGCAAAGGTGACGTACTGTTTCCATGCTGCCGATCCACCCCTCTCCAATGCGCCACCATGCTCAGAAACCAACGATAAAACAACTCCTGCCAGTACGGATTCGTACAAGGAACCAATCCTGCCAATGCACGGATACGGTCTTTCCCGTCCCAACGGCCGACATCATAAAGATATTCTTCTACAGGATTGTACAAAGGAACATATTCCGAATTCAGAAAACGGTCTACATCACGATCCCAGGCATTGATCCCTTCTTTCAAGGCACAGATAGAGATACTGTTGCGCACACGTTTGTCCACGGGCTTAAAGTAAAAGTGGATGGAATCACGCTGGCGGTATTCCAGATCATCCAACACGGTGTTAAAACGAAATTCATAACGACGGTTCATAAATTCTTCCAGCAGAAAAGCCGTCTCCTGCTCCCTTCCGATACTGTTTTTCTTGCCAAAACCCTTACATTCCTGATAAAGATTATGAATCGTCGAGCGTATGATTCGCTCATCCTCTTCCCGATAGTAATGAATGAGTGTCTGCCGGACCGCTTCTTCTTCGGGGATACCCGCTTTGAAACAATGCTCGGCAAGGTGTACAAGCAAAGGTTGCAAATCATCTCCACGCTTCCAGTCTTCCATTTCCTGAAATGCCCTGTTCAACGCCGCTTCATAAATCTTCGTGAAAGTTTTTGCAGACTCATATCCCGGTTTCAATCGCAACAACAGATTCTTTTCACCCTGCTTGCGCTGCCGGAAAGTTTCTTCACCGGGCATAGCGAGCGGTTGTTCCAGACAGAACGGCACTGCATCGGGATTGTAATATGGAGATTCGTCCAGTGTCATGCGACACTTCTGTGTCAGCACCGGTGCTTGCAGATTAATATCATAAGGAAGCATCGGCTGGTAGCACTTTACCGCCAGCCAGTAGGCATGAGCATGAAATAATTCCGCTTCCGCTTCTTTTTCGGGCAGTCCTCTGTCATCCGGCAGGGCAAAACGCACCCATATCTTCACGCTACGGCCACTGGAACCACAGAATGCGGCGAAAGTCTGAGGCAAGAGTGCCGCCTGCCGTTTCACATATTCCATTTCGGACGGGCCTGCCAGCCGGTTCACTTCCAACTGCACCAGTCCGTTATATTGTTTCATTTTTCGTTCGCCTTCTTTAGTGCGGGTACATTCTACGGCAGAATAGATATATGGCAGTTTGTCTATATGTTCGTACTGGCTGTACGTACCTTCCAGCATCGGTATCAGGTTTCGCAAAGCCGTAATGTGTCCCGATTTTGTCTCCGTTTTCATTTTGTTGAATAATGTACCTGCTTCGCATATGCTTAGAGCTTCTTTTCCACTCCCGCTGTCTTGTCTGATTAAAGTTATTTTCATTCTTTTTTGTCTGTTTATCTACCAATATTGTTTATCGCTTAATTCCTGTAAAGGTACGATATTATATTACGGCATACAAACTTTTCCTCTAATAAAAACAGACTTTTTGCTCGCATTAACCTTATAATAAAATACGACATCAATCACACGTAGATGGTTCATTTCTTACCATGATTTCCCTATATCATTGTATCTGAATGGCTTACAGTTTCCTTTAATTTCTTATTTTGGAAACGAGCGTTCCCTATATCGGAAACGCTCGTTTCCTGCCTTGGAACTGGCGTTCCCTTATAAGGGAACGCCAGTTTCCCAAGCAGGAAACTGGCGCTTGACTTATATGATTGGATTGATTTGACCGCATGAAATGTTTCAATCAACCTGATCTTTCAGGAAGCATTCAATCATATATCGGTCAATAATGCGTGAGTTATCAGCTATTAACACCTGATTTCTCAGTTATTAATGGCTGAAATATCAATCGTTAATAGTTGACACTTCAGATATTAATACTCTGTAAATCAAATAATAGCAGCAAAAAACAACATATAATGCGACGGAACTGAGTGAGAGCAACCGTTTGCTCTCATACTTGCCACCACACTTGCTACCACACCCGAAACCACGATGAATAAAGGGATACAGACAGACTGTTAGAGCGTGAGGGCAAAAGTCGTGTTGAATTCCTATGGAGCGTAAATTTGAGTATGAGCTTTATTTAGTCCGATATCTTAAATTATCAAACAGGCGTTCTATCAACCGTCTGTCTTTTACAATAATATCGGCGGTTCCTCCCAACTCATATTTAAAGTCGAGAGTCTCTTCATAATTAGTTGTTAATCCGTTGGGCAATTCAACGTTAATCAAATATGTTTCAATGGTCTTTTCTCCTGTTTTCTGCGTTTGGGTGACCAAAGAGATAGAAGATACATATCCTTCTATATATCCATACTCCATGTAGGGATAGTTCTCTAACTTAATAACGACTTTACTGTTTTCTTTTACATTTCCGGCTCCATTGGCCGGAAGCAACACCTGACCATATATATGGTTTTCCTTGGGTATCACTCCAAATACCGCTTCTCCTGCCTGCACAAATTGACCATCTGAAATAAATTTCAGGAACTCTACTTTTCCATCAAAAGGAGCTTTGAAAACATATTTCTGTTCCCATGCGGCCATATTTGCTATCAAGTTCTGATGAGTGGACAAAAGTTCCACTTTCAGTTCCCGTTCTTTCTCCAGTTGTTCCACTTCCAGTTGCTCCAGCCGATGGTATGCTTCTGTGATTTGCATGCGGGTCGAGGCAATCTCCCTATTTACTGTCTCTTATACACATCTCCGAGCCCACGAGACGGAGCTACATCTCGT
>ERZ1027077.437-NODE-437-length-14978-cov-4.617838_pt1 | contig 14978 bp, 10 predicted proteins | sample MGYA00519280_ERZ1027077 | MGnify/ENA primary metagenome ERZ1027077 (study PRJEB26926, sample SAMN06164528) | human gut metagenome | biome: ENVO:00009003; feature: ENVO:2100002; material: ENVO:00002003 | host: Homo sapiens | place: USA | collected 2012 ... | reverse complement strand
ACGAGATGTAGCTCCGTCTCGTGGGCTCGGAGATGTGTATAAGAGACAGGCTGGGAACTGCCCAATTCTTTTGCTGAGCTGGAAGAACTGGCTGCAAAGGCCAAGGAAGCCGGGGTCGATCTCTGCCTGTCACAGATCCAGTATCCGGGCTACGGTTTCCAGTATCTGTGCAACATTGCAGATGCCGATTTCCTCGGCACGCTGGATGGCAGACTGTGGCAGAAGGATTATCTTTCCGGCAAGGCAAACGTCAGCAACACCCCCGGCATGATGCAGGCAATGGCGTATGTCAAAAAGTGGAAGGACATCGGGATGCTGAACGACTCCGGCGATGCTCTTGACGACAACGTGACCCGGCAGAGGATGGCCGAGGGAAACACCCTGTTTTTGATCGGAAACACCAACGGCATTGTGGAGGCAGACGGCAACGCCGATAAATTTGGGCTGATGCCGTTTCTCTCGGAGGACGGCACCCAGAACGTTTTTGTGCTGAATGTGAACCGTTTCTACGGTCTGAATAAAAAGCTGAAACAGAACCCCCAGAAGCTGGAAGATGCGCTCAAGGTGATGCGTGTGCTTTCCACCGTTGCAGGCACCAGCGCTCTGCAGCCCGCAACGGCGCTGAAAAGCAGCCTGCTGCCCTTCAAGGGTGCAAAGGCAGACGGCACCTATTACGCCGATGTTGCCGATGCCCTGAACGCAGGCAACACCGCACCCTTTATCTATTCCGGCTGGGAAAACACCATCGTGACCACCGGCCTTAAAATGCTGGACTTCATCAAGGGCAACGCTACCATGGAGGATGTCATCCGTCAGCTGGACGAGGATCAGGACAGTGTGGTGAACAACACCCCGGATGTCATCACTACCGTTACGGAGGAGCTTTCGCAGCAGGACTGCGCCATGCTGGTAGGCCGCTGCTTTGCACAGGCCACCGGCAGCGACCTTGCGCTGGTCTCGCTGAGTACATGGATCCCCGGCAACCCCACCGAGCAGAACCACCACGGCGTAGCCGCCAAGCTGTACGCCAAGGGCATTACGGATTACGACCTTTCGGCCATCCTGCCCACCGGCTGGAACCGCACCATCCAGACCGTCACCCTGACCGGGCAGCAGATCAGCGACCTGCTGGCCACGGGCTACGATGCCTACGGCAACGGCAAGGGCTACCCCTATGTGCTGGTAAGCCCGGTGCAGCCGGAGGCGGGCAAGACCTATCAGGTTGCCATCTGCGGCGTGAGCGACCAGCTGGCTGCCGAAGCAACGGTGACAGACAGCGGCGTGGTGGGCATGGATGCCGCAAAAGCCTTCTTTGGTGCTTACACCACCATCAGCCGGGCAGACACCGCATGGAGTTGAATAAAACGGACAGGAGATACTGGATGTGAACAAGAAAAAATACCAAAAGCTGCTTTGGGGCACCGGCTTTGTCATCATCGTGTTGATTCTGACCCTTTTTGTCATGAGCCAGACCTACATCCAAAACCTTGTCTACCATGAGCGGCTGAGCCAGATGGAAGAGGTCACCCACCAGATGTTCCACAGTCTGGAGGATGTGATCGACAACCACTGGGACGAGGTGAATGTACAATGCAATTATTTGTACTATACTCCGCTGGAGACTGATACCGATCTCTACCGCTATCTGAAAAAGCTGTCGGAGCTTTCCAATTACCATGAAAAACAGATTGAACTGATCGCCGTGGATGCTGCCGGGCGTTATTATACCGAGTATGGCCACACGGGTCTGCTGCGGGAAATGAACTATCTGGAAAACGCGCCGCAGCGGGTCAGCTATGTTTCCAATTCGCTGACCGTGGACGACTCCCGGATGGTGTTTCTGGAACAGCTCTCCACCCCCATCACACTGCAAAGCGGAGAGAAAGAGATCACCCTGCGCTACTTTGGTATTTCGCAGAGCATGACCCAGCTGAACGATTATTTCCGCTGCGACGCCTACGAAAACAACAACAGCGTCTATGTGCTGGACAACAACGGCTTCAAGCTGTTCAACGCCAATGATACCGAGCTGTTGAAGGGGCATAACGTATACACCGTGCTCTCCCAGATGTCCTATCTGCACGGTTCTTCCTTTGCGGAAGCAAAGGAGCAGCTTGCCCGCACAGGCTCCTGTTATTCCAACGCCGTGCTGGACGGGACTGAGTATTACTACGCCCTGAAGCAGATGGAAAACGCCCAGTGGACGCTGGCGTTCCTTGTTCCGGCAGAATATGTGGCCGTGAATACGCAGAAGCTGGTCAATATCGTCATGGCCGTTATTGTAGGCTTTGCAACGGTGTTTTCGATCATGGCAGTCATTGCTGGCTGGTTCCTTTTGCGGGAAAAGCAGCAGCGGGAGCTGCAGGCTGAAAAAAAGACGAACCTCCGTCTGGAGCAGTATAACATCCAGCTGACGCAGGCCAACGACGAGATGCGGCGGGCGCAGGATGCTGCCGCCGAGGCGTTACAGTCCGCCGAGCGTGCCAGCAAAGCCAAGACGGACTTCCTTTCCAACATGAGCCACGATATCCGCACCCCCATGAACGCCATCATCGGCATTACCATCCTGATGAAAAACGAGCTGCATCAGCCGGAAAAGTTGGCCGAGCATCTGGGTAAGCTGGAAAGCTCCGGTCAGCTGCTGCTGGGCATCATCAACAATATTTTGGATATGAGCCGCATCGAGAGCGGCAAGACCACCCTGAATGTGGAAAAGATGAACCTGCCCCAGCAGATCAGTCAGCTGGACAGCATCATCCGGCAGCAGGCAGGTCAGCGCAGTCAGACCTTTACGGTAAGCACCAATCTGCAGCACGAAAACGTGCTGGCCGACCCCAACCGCTTGAATCAGGTACTGATGAACATCCTCTCCAATGCGGTCAAGTATACGCCCACCGGTGGGCATATCCGGTTCGAGGTGGAAGAGCTGCCCCGGAACGAGCACTACGCCCGGTACCGCTTTGTGGTGCAGGATGACGGCATCGGCATGAGCGCGGACTACCAAAAGACCCTTTTCGACCCCTTTACCCGGGAGGAGCGCTCCGGCATCAACAAGGTGCAGGGCACGGGTCTGGGTATGGCGATTACCAAAAGCGTCATAGACCTGATGGGCGGCTCTATCAGCGTGGAGAGTGCCACCGGCAAGGGCACCCGCTTTGAGGTAGTGCTGGAATTTCCCATTGACACCGAAGCAGACACGGTGCAAAAGGCGCAGGCGCTCCCGGAGGAAGAAGAGACCACTTCTCCCCTGTCCGGCATGAAGTTCCTCTGCGCCGAGGATAACGCCATCAACGCCGAGATCTTGCAGATGCTGCTGGAAACAAAAGGCGCAAGTTGCACCATCTGCCCCAACGGTCAGGAGATCGTGGATGCCTTTGCCAGCGTCAAGCCCGGCGATTATGACATGATCCTGATGGATATCCAGATGCCGGTGATGGATGGTCTGGAAGCCACCCGCCGCATCCGCAGCGGTGAAAACCCGCTGGGCAGAACCATTCCCATCCTTGCCATGACGGCAAACGCCTTCCTTGAGGATATGCAAAAGAGCAAGGAAGCCGGCATGGACGAGCATCTGTCCAAGCCTGTGGATATCAGCGCACTGGAACAGGTGGTGAAGCGCTTCCGCGTTACCCCCCCCCGAAAATAAATAGCGGTATACAGCGTTTTTGCCGCAAAACGCCGCATAACCTTGCATAAAAAATCTGCTGCCCTTTTGCCCGGACGCTCTGGCATCCGGTATGGGGCAGCAGATTTTTTGCGTTATAGAAGGAACGTTACGCTCAGATGGGCATGGTCTGGTAGAACCAGTCCGAAATGGCTTTGCGGGTGTCGGCAAAGAACTTCTTCACCGGGCAGGCGGCATCGCGGGCTTCCTGTTCCAGATCCGTGCCTGCGGGGAAGTTGCGGATGACGGTATACGCCACCGACTGCGGCGGCAGCGACATCATCACAGCCGGGTCGTGCACCACGCAGATCTGCTCGCCTACCGCAAGGGTGGCGGGGTCAGAGGTGGTCTTTTCGTCATGATCCTGCCAGACGGTGCTGTCGGTGACGATCATCTGGTAGGTCTCCTGCTCTTCCGCAGAAACCAGAATGGACTCCACCTTGCCCTCCACGGTGCGGCTGACGCCCTCTACCGTGCCATAATAGTAAAGCTTTTTGGAAAACAGCGCCGAAGCAGAGGGCAGCACGCTGACGCTGAGCAGCAGCACTGCAAGCAGGCAAAAGAGCGAGCGATAGGTCTTTTTCATAGAAAACCTCCATTTTTCATGTTGCAGCGGAGCGCCCGGCGCTCCCGGATGCCTTATTTTACCACAACTACCGTTGGATTTCTATATCCGGGCTTAACCGGAGGAAATATTGCAAAAGGCATTGCGTCATGACCCTTTCAGTCATCGCCGTCAAAGCTTTGCCTGAGAGGGTGAAAAAAGTGGGTCAGAAACACCCACAGATGTTTCTGACCCACAAATAGAACGATTTTTTGTTTTACAGCTGGCAGGCGGTATCGTAACCGGTGCGGATGGCGTTGGAGATATCCGCAGCCTTACCGGCGGCATCGCCGATGGAATACACCGGGATACCGGCAGCTTCCAGCGCAGCAGCGTCAAATGCGTTGGAGCGTGCGCCCATGGCCAGCACGATGTAATCGCAGGGGATGGTCACCTCTGCGCCGTCCTTGTTCTCGCAGACAACGGCGTCCATGCGGAACTCCTTGACCTTGTGGCTGGGGTACTGCTCCACGCCGTAGGTCTTGTAGTTTTCCAGCAGGGTGGGCAGAATGGTGACGCTCTCGCCTGCTGCGATCTTGTCCATCATCTCGATGACCGACACCTTGCAGCCGCGGGCAGCCAGATACTCTGCGGTCTCGCAGCCTACCATGCCGCCGCCGATGACAGCCACCGTGCCGTACACCTGCTGCTCACCGGCCAGAACCTTCCAAGCATCGGCAACGTTCACGCTGTCGATGCCGGGAATGCGGGGTGCGGCGCTGTGTGCGCCCACAGCGTTGATGACGGCCTCGAAACCGGCATCCTTCAGCTGCTCTGCGGTGCGGGTCTGACCCATACACAGGTGCACACCGGCGTTGCAGACCGCGTGGATCAGGTCCTGTGCGGCACGGCGCATCTCCTCCTTGCGGGGAGGCACGCAGGCAATGTTCAGCTGACCGCCCAGAGAGGTGGTCTTTTCAAACAGGGTCACGTCGTGGCCGCGCAGCGCTGCCACACGGGCGGCTTCCAGACCGGCAGGGCCGCCGCCAAGGACGGCGATCTTCTTTTTCTGCGCTGCGGGCTGGATGCTGCGGGTGTTCTCGTAGCCGTTCTCCGCGTTCAGCACGCAGGAGAGGAACTGGCGGTTCTGGATGGCATCGGTGCAGCCCTTGTTGCAGCTGATGCAGCGGCGGATATCGCAGGCCTTCCCGGCAGCGATCTTGGTACCCCAGTCGGGGTCTGCCAGCAGCGGACGACCCACGGCAACCATGTCGGCCATGCCGCTCTCGATGACACGCGCAGCCATGTCGGCGTCCACGATACGACCCACGGCGCTGACCGGCACATTGACGGCCTTTTTGATGTCCCCGGCGATCTTGACGAAGAAGCCGTAGGGCTGCACGCCCATGGGAGGAATGGTGTCAGCCATGTTGCCGGTGTGGTTGGCCTGTGCAACGTGGAACATATCCACGCCGTCCTCCACCAGCCACTGGGCAAACTGCACGGCATCGGCTTCGTCAATGCCGCCCTTGCCGCGCTGCGGGGTGACGATGGACAGCTTGTAGTCGATGACCATATCCGGCACAGCCTTGCGGATGGCGCGGGTCAGCATCCGGGCAAAGCGGACGCGGTTCTCCAGACTGCCGCCGAACTTATCGGTGCGGTGGTTCATGCGGGTGGAGCACAGGCAGCCATTCAGGCGGTCGCCGTGGATCTGGATGACGTCCACACCGGCCTTCTGGGCACGCACTGCGCAGGCGCACATCTTATCGATGATGGCCATCAGCATCTCCTCGCTGACCTCATCGGTAAAGAACATCATGTCGTGATGCAGGCGCTGACGCATCTCGTCAAACTTCTTCTGCATGAACAGGCTGTTGATGGCGTCCACATCGTACTCCGGGTGGAAGAGCTGGACGCCCAGCTTGGTGCCGTAGGCGTGGACACTGTCGGCCAGTGCCTTGAAGGCAGGGATCTGGCTGTCATCAAACAGCTTGGGGGTGGGAGAAAAGCTGTTGATGGGTGCCACATCGCCCATAACGATGTAGCCCACGCCGCCCTTTGCCAGACGGGTGTAGAAGCCCATGTCCTGCTCGCTGATCATGCCGTTTTTCTCGTAGCCGGTGGTCAGCGGGGGGAACATGATGCGGTTTTTAAAGGTCTGTCCGCCCACCTCGATGGGCTGCAGAATTACGTTTTCCATACAAAAGCCTCCTTGCAGATACGCTTTGCTTTACAGATTTGCTTTGATGAATGCTGCGGTCTTTTCCTCCACGGCGGCACGGGCTGCCAGCGTGGCAAAGTTGTGGCCGCCGCCTGCAATGGTGTCCACCTCGGGTGCGGTGTACACCTGTGCGTAACGGCTGCAGGTGCCCTCGTCCACCAGACGGTCATCGTCGGCGCGCAGCAGCAGCACCGGGCCGTTGTAGCCCTTGGCCTCGGTAAAGGGATCGGGGTGCTTTGCCATCTCGTAGTTAAAGGCCATCTTGTAGCACAGACCCTCCATGTCGGTGTAGTCCCTGCCGGTCTGCACAACGCCGTCGGCACGCTGTGCGCAGCCGAACCACATCCCGGCACCCGGGCACAGCAGGATCAGGCCGTGGGGCTGGATGACCGGTGCGCAGGAAGCGGCAATGTAGCCGCCCATGCTCTGGCCGGAGAGGAACAGCTTTTCGCTGTCCACATAGGGCTGCTCAGCAGCCCATGCAAAGATATCCTGTGCGTCGGTGTGCAGGCCGTCGAAGCTCATATCCTCGAACTCGCCGTCGCTCTCGCCGTTGCCGTAGAAATCGAACCGGGCGCTGCCGATGCCCTGCGCTGCCAAAGCGCGGGACAGGTGGGTGTACATGGACTTGTAGCCGCTGCAGCTGCCGGCAAAGCCGTGCAGGTGCACCACAAAGGGTACCTTGCCCTCGGTGTCGGGCAGGGTCACGATGCCGCGCAGGGTGTGACCATTGCGGTTTTTAAACTGAACCTGTAAGATCTTCATGTTTTACTTGCTCTCCTTTGCGGCGCGGCGAGCCTTCAGCTCGGTCAGCATCTCAGCAGTCTTCTGCTTGGTCAGGGGGTAGACGAAGAACAGGATGGCAACTGCAATGCCGTAGCCCAGGAAGTAGACGCCGGTGTAGCTCTTCCAGATAGCGTTTACAACGCCTGCGGTCTGCACAGCGCCTGCGGTCACGTTGTAGCCGATGGCACCCAGCACAAAGCTGGACAGGCTGCCGGAAATGGCGCTTGCAAGCTTGCGGAAGAAGGAATAGGTGGAGTAAACGATGCCCTCGTTACGCTCGCCGGTCTGCAGCTCGTGGTAGTCGATGGCGTCGTTGACCATAGCCCAGATCAGCACCTGCATGCCGGAAGCGCCCAGATAGCAGATACCGTTGATGACGATGAAGGCCACGGGGTTATGGACGGGGAAGAAGAACAGGATGCCGAACACGATGGCGGCAAAGCCGGCGCCCATGCAGCACCACTCCTTCTTGCCGAACTTGTTGGCCAGAGGCTGGGTGATGGCAAAGGACAGCACAGCGTACAGAACGCTCAGCATACCGGAGACAGCCTGAATTTTAACGTTGCCGAAGAAGTCCTTGTACAGGTAGGTGTTCAGGCCGTTGACCACGGAAGCACCGATCATGCCGGTCAGGCTGAAGAACATAACGCCCAGCAGAGCCTTATTATGAGAGATCTCCTTGAGCACGTGCAGGTAGTTCAGCTTTTCGCCCTGCGGACGCTCGGGCACTTCCACGCGCTCCTTGCACCACACGCAGGTGATCTGCAGGCACAGCAGACCCAGCATAGCGCAGATGCAGGCCAGCATCAGGAAGCGGCCGGCAACGGGCTTGTTGTCCACATACAGGAACAGGGGGCCGATCATGACCATGACGGTCATGAAGATGGTGCCGCCAAGGCTGCGGTAGCGGGACAGTGCGGTGCGCTGGCTGACATCATCGGTCATCACGCTGGACAGGGTACCGAAGGGCACGTTGACGCAGGTGTACAGTGCCTCGTACAGAACGTAGGTGACGAACATATAGGCCAGACGCAGGCCGTAGTTGATATTGCCCACATTGACAAAGCCCAGTATGCACAGCACTGCCATGGGGAAGGAGAAGGCGCGGATCCAAGGGATGAACTTGCCGCCCTTGGTGGCCTTGCGGGAGTCCACGATCGCGCCGATGATGGGGTCGTTCACGGCGTCCCAGATCTTGGTGACCAGCAGCAGGATACCCACATGGAAGGGGTTGACCTGCAGGATCAGGGTGTAGAAGATCGACAGATACATGGCACGGTACTGCTCAGTAAAGCAGCAGCCCAGATCGCCCAGTGTATAGCCGATCTTGTCCTTCATGGAGAAGGGCCGAACGGTCTTTTTCTGGTCCATTGCGTTTTATCCTCCTTAAAAAACAGATGAAACCACGAGGCTTTTCACACAAGCCTCTTCTCTTCGATTGCATTATACGTTAATTTTGCGTCAAAGCATATCCAAAAAATGATTGAAAACTATCGCAAATTGATGTATTATGCAATTATGACAGTTGTACTTTTCAGTTGTGTACAACAAACTGTCGCATCTGACAGTTCCACGGAGGGAATTTTGGTGAATTATACAGCCAAGGGTTATCTTTTTGAGCAGAGCGCCGTCCGGGAGTTTTATTCCGGCGCGTATTATGATTTGTTTCTGGTCATGCGGGGCAGCGGTGTGTTCCGGTGCAGTGAGGTGGTGCTGCCCGCCCAGCAGCAGAACCTGATCATCTTCAAGCCCGGTCAGGGCGGCAGGCTGGAATACGCCGGCGCCTACGGCCCGCTGGAGCTTATCCGGGTGCAGCTGTCCCCCCAGACGCTGGCGCAGCTTTCGGATGCAGACACCGACCTTGAAAAAAGCTTCAACGTAGTGCCCTTCCGGCAGGTGGCTGTCCGCCCGGACAGCCAGATCTATATGCTGCTGAAAAACCTTGCCCGGAAGCTGCTGATGCTCCCGCAGGAGCGCGCCCAGTTCGGCGCAGCGGTGTTCGAGCACGGTATTCTGCAGATGTTCGTGGTGCTGGCGCTGCGTGCCTGCATCCATGCGGAGTTCCACACCGCATCGGTCAGCCGCCACCACCTGATGCTGGACGAGGTGTTCCTGTTTATTCAGGCGCATCTTACCGAGGAGCTGACGCTGGAACGGCTGGAGAAGGAGTTCTTCGTCTCCCGGGAACATATTGCCCGGGAATTTAAACGCCAGACCGGGCAGACGGTGCACCGCTACATCGTAAAGGCGCGGTTGGACCGCTGCTGCACCCTCATTGAGCAGGGACTGCCCATCACCGAGGTGTACAAGACCAGCGGCTTTGGCGGCTACAACCACTTTTTCCGTGCCTTTAAAAAAGAGTACGGCATGACCCCCAAGGAATATTTCAGCACCACCCGGCAGGACGCCCGGGGATGATTATTGTAAAAAGAACCCCGGAGCATCCGCAGACGCTCCGGGGTTCTTTGATCATAAAAACTTTGGATTAGATGCTGAACTGCACGGCGCAGAAAGCAGCATAGATGCACAGCAGTGCAATGCCCTGCGGGCGGCTCAGCTTGCCCTTGATCAGCGCGGGCAGGGTGAGCAGCAGCATCACGGCAAACATCACCGGGATATCCATCACCAGAGAGGCGTTCATGCCTGCGATGGTGGAGTTCTGCGGAATGCTGAAGGGTGCCAGCGTGACAGACACGCCGCTGACCAGCACCAGATTGAACACGTTTGCACCGATGACGTTGCCCAGCGACAGCGCACCGTGGCCCTTGGCCAGCGAGGTGATGGCGGTGACCAGCTCCGGCAGCGAGGTGCCCAGTGCCACAAAGGTCAGCGCAATGACCGACTCCGGCACGCCCAGTGCCTGTGCGATGAGGGTGCCGTTGTCCACCAACAGGTCAGCGCCCACAGCAATGAGCACTGCGCCGATGGCCAGCAGCCCCAGCTCCTTGGCAAAAGACCCTTCCTCTGCCTGCTCCTCCTCTTCCGGGGCGGGGGCGTTCTTCATGGCCAGCACGTTGCACACGATGTAAGCCACGAACATCGCCAGCAGGATCAGGCCCACCGGGCGGGTGAAGGAGCCGGTGGTGTAAGCCACACCGGCATAGAAAGCGGCAGCCACAAAGAAGAAGGCTACCGGGGTGCGCAGGCTCTTGGGGTCAACCTTGCCCGGGCGCACCGCAATGGTAATGGCGGCGATCAGTGCAGAGTTGCAGATGACCGAGCCGATGGCGTTGCCGTAGGCGATCTCGCCGTGACCGGTGAGTGCAGAGGTGGTGGACACCATGACCTCCGGCAGGGTGGTACCAATGGACACCACCGTAGCACCGATGAGCAGCTCCGGCACATGGAAGCGGCGGGCGATGCCGGTGGCACCGTCCACAAACCAGTCGCCGCCCTTGATCAGGCACAGCAGACCCACGATAAACAACAGAACAGGGATCAGCATAAAATCTCTCCTTTTTCGAATGGTGTCGGCAGAAGCGCAATAAAAAAGACCTTTATCACATCCTGCCCGGAACGGGGAAATGTGATAAAAGTCTCAAGCATCGGTACTGCATCGGGCATCTCTGCCGGGTCTGTCGCTGCAGCACAGCGCACTTTTTTACAAAGGTACGCCCCTTACTCCCTTTTATCCAGAGGGTATTATACCTGCTTTGGGACAAAAACGCAAGGGGAAAATGGAATTTATTCTGCCTTGGTCACTTTTTTGGCGTTGGGATAAATGCGCTCCATGCGGGCATTGTCGAAATGCTCGTCCAAAAATACCTCCAGCTGCCCGTTGGGCGCTTCGCCGCTGGTGCGGGCATCGTACCGCGCCAGTGCCAGCGCACTGGTGAGCATATTCACCGCCATAAACACCGCCAGCACCGCCGTCATCCACGGGCGGATATGGCTGCGCACCTTTTTCATCAGCCTGAGCACCAGTGGGTAGCCGTAGCGCATCCACAGCACCGCCGCAATGCCCCAGAAAAAGCAGTACAGCAGGTTGATGCGCCCGCCCAGATTGAACTTGAACTTGCTGTAATCCCAGAACACGGTGCCGAACAGCAGCTCGGTGACAGCGCTGCACACATACTCGTACACGCCGCCCAGCACCGTGCCGAAGGCGAAGAGATAGCGGTCGCTTTTTTCCTGATTCTGCCGCAGCAGCACGGTAGCCATGGCCAGCGCCAGACCCCACACCACGCTGAAGGGCCCCCACACCAAGCTGGAACGGCTCATCCACACCCCGGCGGTCAGGCGGCAGAACACCGTCTCCACCATATCACCCAGAAACGCCCCGATGACAAACAGCCACAGCAGGTCTGCCGCGCTGAGGAAGTCGGCTTTCCCCTTCTGCACTGCCGTGGGCTGCTGCCGGGCGGTTTCCGGGTAGGCACGCTGGATGCGCTTTTCCACATACACAGCAATGCGGCGGCGCAAGGTATCGGAGCGCTCTTCCAGTTTCTGGTTCAGCTGTTCCAGCACCGGGTGCTGCGCCGCATACCGTCCCACCAGCACCGCCGAGCCCAGCTGATCCAGCGCCGCAATGCCAAGCGCGACCCATACCAGCGGATGCAGCAGCCAGTCCGGCACAAGAGCACACAGCCGCAGCAGCAGCCCGTTGCCCCACAGCACAGTCACCATGCCCAGCGCACCCCACAGTACCGAATACTGCAGGCAGACGTAGCCGTTCAGGTTGAATTTTTTATCCGAGTAATCCCACCATTTGCGGTTGTGCAGCCGCTCCAGCAGCTTTGCCGTGAGCCACTCCACCACGGTAGCCGTAAGCATACAGGCCACAAACAGCGCCACGGGCTTTGTACGCATATCTGCAAAGCCTACTGCCATCAGGATGGCCGTGGTGCCGTAGACAAAGCAGAACGGCCCCGCCGCCATACCGCGGTTTGCAAACCGCTTGCCCCGGAAGGTGGCCACCACGGTCTCCCCTACCCATCCAAGGAAGGAATAGACCAGATACAGCACACCCAGCGTGTAGAAGTTCAGTGTCATCGCGCTTTCCTCGCCTTCAAGTTTTATGTTTTGATTGTACTCGCTTGCGCCGGTTTATACAAGGGGGTGGTGGAAAATGTTACAATTGGCTTATGCTTTTTCTTTTGCCGAAGTATTGTTCCGGGCAGACTGTGGTCTGCCCGGAACAATATAATTTAAAATAATTTTCCGCTAAAAAAGCCGCTGCACAAACACGGTGCAGCGGCTCTCGGAGTTCTTATTTTACAGCTTACAGCTGGCTCTTATACAGTTCCACGATCTCCTCCACGCTGGTGTCGCGGGGGTTGCCGGGACGGCAAGCGTCTGCAAAGGCAGATTCAGCGAGGAACTGGATGTCCTCTTCCTTCAGGATACCCTTCAGATTGGTGGGGATGCCAACGTCAGCAGACAGCTGCTTGACAGCGGCGATGGTAGCATCAGCGGCCTCCACATCGTTCATCTCGTCGATGCCCATAACGCCCATCGCCTTGCCCACAGCGCGGTAACGCTCGCCGGCAACGCTCTTGTTGTACTCCAGACCAACGGGCAGCAGGATGGCGCAGGCCACACCGTGCGGGGTGTCATACAGGGCAGACAGGCCGTGTGCCATGGAGTGCACAATGCCCAGACCCACATTGGAGAAGCCCATACCGGCAATGTACTGGCCCAGAGCCATGCCCTCGCGGCCCTCCGGGGTGTTCTGCACAGCGCCGCGCAGGCTCTGGCTGATCAGCTTGATGGCTTCCAGATGGAACATATCGGAGATGACGCAGTGACCCTTGGTGATGTAACCCTCAATGGCATGGGTCAGCGCATCCATACCGGTGGCGGCAGTCAGACCCTTGGGCATAGAGGACATCATGTCGGGGTCGACCACAGCGATCTCGGGGATATCGTTGGTATCCACACAGACGAACTTGCGCTTCTTCTCCACATCGGTGATGACGTAGTTGATGGTGACCTCGGCAGCAGTACCGGCGGTGGTGGGCACTGCAATGGTGAACACTGCGTGCTTCTTGGTGGGAGCAACACCTTCCAGAGAGCGGACGTCCGCAAACTCGGGGTTATTGATGATGATGCCGATGGCCTTTGCGGTATCCATGGAGGAGCCGCCGCCGATGGTCACGATGCAGTCAGCCTCGGCAGCCTTGAAGGCAGCCACACCGTCCTGCACGTTAGCGATGGTGGGGTTAGGCTTGATCTCGCTGTAAACAGCGTAGGCAAAGTTTGCAGCATCCAGCAGGTCGGTGACCTTTTTGGTAACGCCAAACTTGATCAGGTCGGGGTCGGAGCAGACGAAAGCCTTCTTGTAGCCGCGGGCGGTCAGCTCGGGAACGATGTTCTCGATGGCACCGTGGCCGTGGTAGGAGATGGTATTCAGAACAATGCGGTCAGCCATAATACAAATCCTCCAAATCTGTTTGCAGCCGCCTTTCCGGCGGCGTTTCTCTACGTTTCAGCATAGCACATCGTCAAAAAATTTGCAATGTAAAATCGTTTAAAATTGTAGCATATTTTTATACTTGTGTATTGTTTTCTATTATTTTTGTCTGTTTTCCTGCATTATTATCCCATGCCAAAAACAATCCTTGCCAAATGGCCGTGCCTGTGCTATACTATCTTAGTAACCTTTGCTGGTGTGGCGCAATGGCAGCGCAACTGATTTGTAATCAGTGGGTTGCAGGTTCAACTCCTGTCACCAGCTCCAAGAAAAATCCTGCGATATACCGTTGAAATGGCGGTGCGTATCGTGGGATTTTTGCTTTATCTGTGCAAGAAAACATCCAGGAAAGTGCCTTGTTTTTGCCTTATCGCTCAAAAAATGCCTTGTCGTGTTCCTTACAGAGTGCCTTGTGCCGGATGCTCGGCGGCGTGGGCGGGGCGGTTCAGGCTGCGAGATTTGCGGGCAGTCTGGGTGTGGCTGCTGCGCGTGCCGGATGGTGTCCGCCGGGGGCTTTCCCACCACAAGGACGAGTGTAGCGTGTACCGGTCTGGCTGTGCACTATCGGGTATGGATGCCACTGTGAAACAACGGTGATAGGATGAAATGTTTTGATTACGTATTGACATATTACGTATAAAATAGTATACTATACCTGTAAGGAGTTGACGGCGATGCCATTAAAACCGCGCGAGATGGAAAAGATAATCCTTGCGGATGGCTGGGTGTTCAAAGAGCAAAACGGCTCACACAGGCAGTATGTTCACCCGACCAAAGAAGGCAAGGTTACTATCCCTTTCCACAAAGGTAAAGAGCTTGACAGACGAACGGAGTTATCTATTCGGAGACAGGCGGGGCTTAAATAAGCCCTTGCCCTTTCTCCAAACACGTTAGGGGGCATGAGTATGTTGTCTATGTATCCAGCCTGTTTCTACAAAGAGAATGACGGCTATTCGGTGATCTTCCCGGATTTGAATTATCTTGCAACGCAGGGTGATAGCTTTGAGGATGCTATGCAAATGGCTGTGGAATGCCTTGCAAGCTATCTGTATACCGCACAGCGGGATGGGGATGCAATCCCTGCACCGTCTAAGCTGGCGGATGTTGACCCGGTGGCCGTGTCCAAAGAGCTTGACCCGGATATGCCGGTAGGTGAAGCAATCGTGAATGTGGTTTCTGTAGATGTGGCAGAATATGCCAAAAAGCATTTTGAAAAGTCTGTCAAGAAAACCCTTTCTATTCCGGCGTGGTTGAATGATGCCGCAATGGCGCAGGGGGTCAACTTCTCCCGGGTGCTACAACTGTCTCTTATACACATCTCCGAGCCCACGAGACGGAGCTACATCTC
>ERZ1027077.435-NODE-435-length-15012-cov-6.068129_pt1 | contig 15012 bp, 11 predicted proteins | sample MGYA00519280_ERZ1027077 | MGnify/ENA primary metagenome ERZ1027077 (study PRJEB26926, sample SAMN06164528) | human gut metagenome | biome: ENVO:00009003; feature: ENVO:2100002; material: ENVO:00002003 | host: Homo sapiens | place: USA | collected 2012 ... | reverse complement strand
CGAGATGTAGCTCCGTCTCGTGGGCTCGGAGATGTGTATAAGAGACAGTAATAATGTATTCGGCATGACATCTGATTTTGGCGATATTCAGTACAGCTCAGGAATTGCAGAAATTACAAAATACACATATGCTTCAGGTGACAATCCTCTTGTTGCGAATGCGTATAAGCAATTTGGGTCTTATGCAAATGCTGAAGCAATGAAATATTATAAATTCAACAGCGTTGATGACTGCGTTGCAGGCTGGACAGAAAAAGCTGCAAATAAATATGGAGCAGTAACAGCAATAGACTCTGTATCGTATTACATGACAATAAATTCTCTTGTTCATCAGACATCAGTGTTTACAAATGATTCTGATACGGATAAAAAGGCAAAAGACCTTATTAACGATAGTTTCTTTAAGACGAGAGATGACTGGATGAATACAAGACAAAGTTTAATTGACGCCTGCAATACTGCATACAGTGATACGGCCAAAATATTAGCAGACAGTGCAACTGCTGAGACAAGAAATGGATTATTCTCACTGGCAGGACATATTAAACTAAAGCTTCAGACAGCAAAAAATGATTTAGCTATAACTGCTTTTGATACATATATTAATGACAAGTATCGAATTGGTGGAACTGGAACTGATCATGATATTCTTCCAGGCAATTCAATTGTTAATCAATTAAGAGAATACAATAAAACTGCCAAGGACATATATGAAGCTCAGAAAAAAGGAAAGTCAAAAGATCAGGTTGGTCAGGAATCTTATATGGAAGCCCAGATTACAAGTCTGACTAATTCAATAAATTCAAACGGCGCAACCGGTGATGGCAACTTTAGCTCAAGCAATCATGACGCTTTACAGAAGTCTATTGACGCAGCAAAAGCACAGCTTAAAACTTTTAGTGATTTTGTTAACGATGACAATAATAAGACCAACGGTGATGTTGTTGACAGTAGTAACTGCATCGGACGCTTACAGGCTCTTATTGATAAGGCTCAGGGGGCATATGATACGCAGAGTACCCAGAAAGACTCTGAAACAGTTGCAGCAGAAAAAGCAGCTGAAGCAAAGAGAATTGCTGATTACAAAGCAAATCATCCATATTGGGCTGGCAGAAGTGGTAATACAAATGATGCTCCAGATAAAGTGGCTACATGGAATACTGAAGGAAAACCATACACAATTATTACCGCAACATGGAAAGACAAGAAAAATAAAACACATACTTACAAGTATGTATTTAACAATGAAAAGAAAACAGTTGAAATAGCTGAAGTTTCAGCAATGGGAACTGTTATTGCAGGTAAAAGTATAACTACCAATAATTGTGCTTATATTAATGCTGATTTATGTAATGGATATAAGGGCGGAATTTATTCAAGGACTAAAGATGGCACTATGCAGGGTCCTAACAGAAAAATTTCTACTATTGAAAACACTAACAACTGGAATAGTAGTATGTGGTATTCAACTCATTAACATTAAGAGAACACATTTTTGTGTTCTCTTTTTTTTTGCTGTCAGTCGTCTAAACTCCATATTTATATTGTCATATTAAAAGGATAAATATAAAGGAGGCAACGATATGGCAGATAGCATTTTTAAAAATTGGCAATTTCTCGACCCGGAGAAAGAGGCTGAAAACGAGCTGCGAGACATTGCAGAGGAAGTCAGAGGCTTGAGGCTTTCCGAGGTACTTGAACATCACGGTGTTCATGTAGAAATTGACACAGGTTCTGAAAAGAAAGCATTGTGTCCATTTCATATGGATAATACAATTGGATCATTTAGTATCAATGACGCCAAAGGCATATGTAAGTGCTTTGCCTGCGGCGGCGGTGGAGATGCAGTTCATTCCATGATGCAGCTTAATGATATGTCTTATAAGGATGCATTGTTACAGCTTGCAGCAGATGAACAGATTATTTCTAAAGAGAAATTCAAAGAATTGTCCCAGAGAGAATATTCTGATGAATTCATCAAGGGAATGGAAGGACCTGCTGAGAAAATGACTTCTGTAAAAAAGTCCAAAGTTATTGAGTCTGGTGAACAGAAACGTAGAAATGCGATTTATCAGATCATCAAAGACGTCTGTGGACTCAAGAAGGAGCATGAGAAATATCTCAGAGAAAAACGTGCATTATCAGACGCGCGTATTAAAAAAGATTATTTCTCGATTTCAAATGGAAAGCTTACAAAAGTAATAAAAGCTGTCCGTGAGCAGTGTCCTGAGTATCTGGATGACTTGCAGACACTTCCCGGTTTCTTTACAAACATTGACTATGAGTTTCGAGGAAATGAAAAAGTCAAGAAAGAGAAACTCTACTGGTCTGTTTCTGACGGCATAGGAATTCTGATAAGAGATGCTTATGATAACATCAAGGCAATTCAAATCAGAAGAGACCATATTGAGGAAGGTGAATGCCGGTATGTATGGTTTTCGTCAGCATTTGCTATGGCCAGAGGAAACAAGTATACCAAAGGCGGCGGTGCTGTAGGAGCTCCCATTGATGTTCTTTTTCCACAGAGAGAAAAGTCTAATACTACATTATGTGTAGCAGAGGGACGTTTTAAGACGGAAATTCTTTCACAATGGGGAAATGTTGCATTGTCCGTGCAGGGTGTTGGCAATTATTCCGGTATTGATGATGACATTAAAAATGTTATTGATGTTACCGGAAAGAAGTTTGACAGCATATTTGTTTTTTATGATGCAGATATGTTGAGAAACTCAGCTGTTTTTGCACAGGCAATGAAACTGGGCCAGTATCTGAACCAGACAATGCCGGAGCTTACAGTTAAATACTGTATCTGGCCGGAATATCTTGGCAAAGGTATTGATGACATGTATTTGAGTAATCCGGATAATGTGTCGCAGATAAAAACCTTTGACGAAAAATATCTGACAGATATCTGGTCTAAAGAAGTGCTTGACATATTTGCAAAACTGGGTATTCAGTCAGCAGCAAAAGCCGACAAAGAAACCCGTGAAAAGTTTGCAAATGAACTGGAAATGAGGCTTTCTCATTATCTGTTCGGCGGACAAACAGCAGCGTAAACAAGGATGAGCAGGAATTAATTTTCCTGCTTTTCTTTTGGGACAAAATTGGAAAAGCAAATATTATAAAAATACATAAGCAAAATCCACCTTTATATCTGTAAACCGTATAAAAAAAATAATTATAAAGGAGGTAGAAATATGAAGTTTACAAATATTGAGTTACATGCGCATACAGATGCGTCGCTTTCAGATGGAGCCATGACATACAAAGAATATGTTGATAAGGCTATTGAATACGGCGCACCTGCCATTGCAATCACTGACCATGGCGGAGCATGGAACTGGCTTGATTTCTTTAATTACTGCAAATCAAAGGATGTAAAGCCGATTCTTGGTACCGAAGGATATGTGGGTATACAGATTCCACTGTCACCATCAAAAACGGTCAGCAAGAGAATGCATATTCTTTTACTGGCAAAGGATTATCTTGGATTTCAGGCAATTTCAAGATACATCTCTGAGTCAAACCGCCACATTGACGGACTTGGTAAACCACTTGGTAGCATGGAAATGCTTGATAAGTTCTTTGGACCAAAATCTGAAGGATATAATCATGTAATCTGCTGTTCAGCGTGTATTGCGGGCGTGCTTGCAACACCTTTTTCAACAAATGCTTTTATTGACAGAGAAATTGAGAAGATTAAATCTCGAATTGCTGAGTCAGAAGCAACACTTCCTGAGGAATATAAGGAAGCAAAAGAAAAAGATGACAAGTGCAATGAGCGCAAAGAAGCAATCGCTTCAAGAATCAAAGAACTCGAGCCAATAGCAAAGAAAAACTTAAGGTCAATAAAAGCTTCCATTAAAAAAATGGAAGATGGACCTGAAAAATCAATGCTTTCGGAGCAGCTTGTAATTGAGGAAGAAGAAATTGCAAATGCCAAGACAGAAATTGCATCTCTTAAAGCAGAGAAAAAGACAATCACTGAAACAGTAAAGCCGTTTCATCAGATTGTTATGAAGTGCAAAAATAAAACTACAACTATCGTAGAGAATGAGGAGAAAATAAAAGACCTTAAGTTATCAGTAAGGTCTGATAAAGAACTTCGTGATGATGCACTTAACATGGCTTTAAGTCTTATAAAGATTTTTGGTCACGACAATTTCTTCGCAGAGGTTCAGTATCATGGAATTGAGCTTGAGAAAGAGATTTATCCAAAGATTGCTGAACTGGCAAGAGAACTGAATATCAAACTGGTTGCAACTAATGATGTTCACATGGCAGAAAGAAGCGACTTAGAAAAGAGAACACTTCTTAGAAACTTTGGCAAGGTTTCACAGAAAGAACCAAAGTGGAGTGCTCCTATTCAGGGTGACTCAGAGCTTTATTACAAAACTGGTGATGAAAAGGCAGCAATGCTTTCAGAAATTCTTCCGGAAGACATGGTTAATGAAGCAATGAATAATATCGAGCTTATTGCTGACCAGTGCAATCTTGAGCTTTCAAATGCAAAACATTATCCACACTTTGATAATGCAAAAGAACTGCTCAGAAAGATGTGCGAGGATGGCATCAAGGAGTTCTATCCGGGTGATTTGTGGACAAAAGAGCTTGCTGACAGAATGGAGTATGAGTTGGAAACCATTAACAAAATGGGATTTAACGATTACTTCTGTGAGGTCGCAGACTTTATCCAGTATGCAAAAGCGCATGGAGAAAACTCAGTTGAAATAGGACCGGGACGAGGCAGCGGTGCCGGAAGCCTTGTTTGCAGACTTTGTAAGATTACAGAGGGACTTGATCCAATTGAGTACAATTTGTTATTTGAGCGATTCCTCAATCCAGAACGTGTGTCAATGCCTAAACAAAATTGGGCGTATGATGTGAACCTTTATTCAAGGGTGTGTGCTGCATAATAAATGCAGTATGCTAACGGTAGAAGCTAAATAAGACTGCTGTATGAAGCGTCACAACGAGATATACAGCTATAATCCATAGACGAATCAGCTTCAGAAGAGAACCTACGGTCCATATGAATGGATAGCAGGCAATACCGTGCTAAATACTTATTATATAAGCAAAAGTGTAACGACTATCGAAAGAAATAATAAATGTAACTCTTCATTACAAAGAGAATAAGCTTGCATATGTAAGATATGTAAGACGAATCGAGTAGAGTAGATTAAGAGAATGAATACTTAATCAAAGTGCATCATGTTATTTTTAATAACGAGATATAGTCTAGGCCCCTAAAAGTCAAAATATCGGGAAACCGAGGGTATGATTGGATATTGATACAGATTTCAGTGCTCATGCAAGAGCAATTTCAATCCAGTATGTCAAAGAGAAGTACGGTGAGCGCGCCGTAGCAAACATCATGACAAAAGGAAAGATTGCTGCAAAGAAAGCACTTGAGTATGCGCCAAAGCTTCTTGGAGTCGAGAGATTTGGAGAGAAGGCGCATTATATATCTCTTTTTAAAGAGATGAGAAAACTGATTGGCGACGAACCGAATGCAAAACTTTCAAAATATGAGGCTGTAATCAGAGATACTTTTGCAAACAATCCGGATGCTCTTAAAATTCTGGACTATGCAATGGAAATTGAAGGCTACACCGCTTCATATGGCACACATGCTGCCGGAGTTATTATTACAGACGGAAGTGATGTAGAAAACTACATTCCACTGATGAAAGTAAAGGATGACGATGGTAACGAAGTATATGCTGTACAAGCAGACATGGTACAGTGTGAGGCCCAGCTTGGATTCATTAAAATGGATTTCCTTGGACTCAAGAACTTAAACATCATCACAGACTGCATGCACCTCATTACTGAAAGATATGGCATCAAGATTGATCCGTATCATCTGCCTTTTGAGACAGAAGTGTTTGAGAGAATGTATGCAGACGGTGATACAGATTTCGTATTCCAGTTCGAGTCAGATGGCATGAAAAAGATGTTGAAACAGTTCCATCCAACATCATTCATGGATGTTATCCTGCTTGTTGCCTGCTATAGACCGGGACCAATGGATTTCATTCCAAATATCATTGAGTCCAAAAATACTGGAAAGCCAAGTGACATCGTACAGAGAATTCCTGTACTTGAGCCAGTTCTGAAAGAAACATATGGTTATCCTGTTTATCAGGAAGAGGTTATGAAAATCATGACTACATGTGCTTCATTTACAATGGGACAGGCTGACAATGTAAGACGTCACATGAGTAAGAAACATGAGGCGGAACTTGCAGCAATCAGACCGGATTTTGTTGCAGGCTGTGCAAAGAATAACATCAGTGCAGAAGATGCAAACTGGTTATATGACCAGTTAATGCCATTTGCTAAATATGGATTTAATAAATCCCATGCAGCGGCATATTCACTGGTGTCATACATTACTGCATGGCTTAAATTCCATTATCCGGCAGAGTATATTTCAGCAGCAATGAATACTCAGGGTGAAAAAACAGTTCAGTTTACTGAGAACTGTAAAGCCAGAGATTTCAAGATTTACAGACCTGACATTAACAAGTCAAGAGCGGAATTTATTCCGTTTGATGACGGTATTTTAATCGGTCTGGCGGGAATAAAGGGAATGAAATCATGTGCAGAAGTTATAGAGAAGGAACGCAACGAGCATGGATTGTTCAAATCACTTGAAGATTTTGTTCAGAGAGTAAATATTAAGAGCAATGACTTTGAAAAGTGCGTGCTTTCAGGTGCATGTGATGATTTCACAAATAACCGCAAGATAACAGCAGCTCAGATAGTGTCTTATAAGAAATCATATGATAATCTTATAAAGCTCAAAAAAACGATAGAAGATAAAGAAACTCTTTTGTCTGAAACACAGAGCAAAATCTGGAATGCTGAAGAATCCGAAAGAAAGACTCTTGTAAGTACTGTCAAGAAAATTGAAAAAACGCTTAAAGAAAAGCGTGACGACGAGCGCAGTCTGGTAAATGATTTAAAGACTATATTTACATCAGGTAATATACCTTTATCAACATCAGAAAGACTTGCTTATGAGTCAGAACTTCTTGACATGTGGGTCACAGGAAATCCGCTTGAAGACTTCAGTACTGACGGCTTCAATACAACGGCAGACTGTGATATGGCTGGCAAGAATGTAAAGCTTGCAGGAATTGTTACTACAGTTCATGCTATCCAGACAAAGTCAGGTTCAAAAATGGCTTTCTTAAAAGTCAATGACAAGTCAGGACAGGCAATAGACGTTGTAGTATTCCCTAGCACATATGATAACGTAAGAAACTTATGCGAAAAGGGATGTGCAGTACAGATTGCAGGCAAGACAGATATTAACAGCAATGGTGATGAAGACCAGATACAGATTATCGCAAATGATATGAAGAGTCTGTCTCCAAGAACCAAAACGCTGTTTGTGTCAGTTGATGATATTGACGGGCTTTGCAGACTGTGTGACTTCATTAACGAGCATCAGCTTGCTGACGGTGGAGTTGCTTGCAGAATTTATAATAAAGAACTTAAGGAGATTGAGGAGTTAACTTACAAAGTTGATCCTCAAATAACCGGTCTTTTGGAAGCGATGGGCTTTGAAACAAAGATTAAAAACATCCATAACATTGTTATGGCGGCATAAACATAAAGGCATCTCATACGAGGTGCCTTTTTCTTTTTGTAAGTAAAACCCATCTGTATCATACAGGAAGGAGAGAGATATATGGAGCCAATAACTTGTATAATATTGATAATCGTTGTCATTGCAATAGCGGCGTTAGGAGAGGAGATCTCTGCCCGCAAAAGCAATAAAGCATACTCACAGAATACAAATTTTGATGAAGCTGAGCGAGCCTGTAACTTATTTAACAGATATGTAACTGAATACAATAATTTACAGCAGCAGTTTACTAATCAGTATAATGTAAAAATTGCAGAAACTCAGACAATCAGTGATATGCAGATGATGAAAGAACTGCTTTCATATAATGAAGATTTTGATAAGTATTCAGCAGTTTTAAATCAAAGACTGGAAAACATAAGAGAAATGTTAAATAGTGAACAGATAAAACATATTGAAAGCGAACTTTTAAGTCTTGATGAATTTTATAGTAAATTACAACATCTGCTGTCAAACATTTCATATGCAAGCAGCAGCAATGATGATTTTTCCAGATGGTTTGAACAGGAAGAAAATAAAGAAGAATACACAAATACCAGTAAAACTTCAGACAATTTTTCATTCTTTGAAGGATGCAGAACAAAAGCTGAAGCAGATAAACGTTACAGAGCACTTGCAAAAGCGTTTCATCCCGACACGGGCTGCGGCGATGAAAATATATTTAATAAAATGAAGGAGGAATATGACAATCTGCATTTGTCATAAAACAAATATATGAAATCAGCAGTGAGAGTTATAAATGAACATGCAACAGTAGATAAACTCACTGCTGATGATGTACCGGATATTGAAAAGCGACATAATTGATACAAATGTTCCCGACATTAATGTCGGGAACATTCTTTGTTTAAGATGCGTTTTTTAAAATCCATATTTATTACAAATAAAAACAGTAGAAAGGAATTAATACCATGAAAAAGAAAACAGGATTAATTTTAGCCGCAGTAGGTGCAGGCGCAGGCTTTTTAGCAGGACGATTTGTTGAAAGAATTGTTACCGTAAAAAGTCTTGTTGACAGAATTGAGGATATAGGTGGTTCAGACGACCTCGAAGATTATCTTTATGACCGCTATGGAGAAAATAACGACGAAGACGAAGATGAATTCTATGACGAGGATGATGACGTCGAAGACGACAATGCTGACGATGATAATGATGAAGATGAGAACGATGGAGATAAAATTTCGTCAGTAAAAGTTATGGAAATGTCTGATGAGGACTTCAAGAAGTTTATACGGGAACTGTAAACAATGATGGCAGAGGTTTGTAATTTATGACCTCTATTTATATAGAAGAAACGGAGATAATTAAATGGTAAAAGCTTATATACTTGACACAAATATACTTCTTGACAGTCCTAGAGCTATATTTGGATTTGACGATAACACTGTAATCATTACAGGAACAACACTTCAGGAACTTGATTCAAAAAAGACTGCTCCCGGGGAATTAGGATTTAATGCAAGAGAAACATGCAGAATTATAGAAAAACTCAGACTCAAAGGGGATCTTACCGCAGGAGTACCAATGGATAATGCGGGCGTATTTAAAGTCATTCTTAATGCAGGACAGTGGCATATGCCAAGTGGTTACAGTGAAGACAAGCCTGATAATCAGATAATCAATACAGTTCTTGATATAAAGAAGAATCAGGGACATATGTTTAATCAGGTAATACTTGTTACCAATGATACATCAATGAGAATTAATGCTTCAGTATGTGCAGCAGCATGTGGCTTTTCGGATTTTGTTGAGTCATACAGAAACGATCATGTTTCAAGCGCTGAGATGTATACAGGTAAAAGAGAGCTTCATGTTTCCAAAGAAGCAATTGATTATATATATAAGAATAAAATGCTTCCACCAGAGGCTATTTTCAGAGGAGACATTCCGGAACCTGTAGAAAACGAATTTTTTATACTGCAGAGTGACCAGTCATCAGCACTTGCTGTGTACAGAAATCACGCATTAAAGCTGATTGACACAAAAACATTGCATCCATGTCATGTACAGCCTAAAAATGCAAGCCAGACATTTGCACTCTGGGCGCTTATGCAGCCAGTTGAAGAAATTCCATTTGTTATTTTAAAAGGACCGGCAGGAACAGCAAAGACATTCCTTTCGCTTGCAGCAGGACTTGATCAAACATATGATTCAAAGACACACAGGTCATATGACAGTGTACTTATTTCAAGAAATAATGTTATGGCAGATGCAGACTTTGGCTATCTTCCGGGCGAGCTTGAAGATAAAATGAATCCATTACTGGCACCATTCTTTGATAATCTTGAATCACTGCTTAGAGGAAACTCAGACGAAGACAGAGAGTGTATTTCAAGACAGATAGAGGATATGATAGATTCAGGCGTTATTGAAATATGTGCACTTGCTTATATGAGAGGACGTTCAATTACCAATAAATTCCTCATTGTTGATGAAACACAGAATGCAACAAGAAGCCAGATAAGAGATATTATTACGCGTGCGGGTGCAGGCTGTAAGATTGTTATCTGTGGAGATCCTGAACAGATTGATGCTCACAATCTTGATAAGTTAAATAACGGACTGGTATTTGCATCAGAAAAAATGAAAGGTTCACCTGTCTGCGCACAGATTTCGTTTACAGAAGAAGAGTCAGTAAGAAGTGAACTTGCAAAGGAAGCAATAAAGAGACTTACTCTTTAAAATATATGCCCGGCAAAGAAGATATTGTCGGGCAATTTTCATCTGTTTAAACATCAAACTCCATATTTATTACAGTTATATCAACAAAAAAAAGGAGGAATTATTTATGACACTTACAAATGTAAGAATTGTCCAAAACGATAATCGTATAATGATTATCATTGACAATCCATCTCAGAAAGATGTTGATGCAGTACAGGAGGCTTTTGGTGCAGAGTCAGCAATAAAAAGACTTGCAGGACTTAAGACACCAACAGAAGCAGAACCACAGATACCGGCACCTACACAGGAAGTACAGCCACAGCCAGCACAACAGGATGTTCCACAGCAGAACGTTGCTCAGAGTACACCTGAAATGTCAGCAAAGGAATTACTTGCAGACAGAACAGCCCAGTCAGCTCTTGGACTCAGAGAAGTTCTGTGGAGACTAGGAACCTGCCTGTACCCAAATACAGCCAGAGAGCCATTCGATGCATGGTTTGACAGAACCAGCAAAGAAGACCATGCTGCAAAATATCAGGAATTTGCGACAAAAATAATGGCTGCGTAAACAAAAGAAAACAGAATCTGATTTTTCAGGTTCTGTTTTTATTACCGTTTGATTATCAAAATCCATATATATCATGTAAACATTTTTCCACAAGACATGTGGATGTAAACGACAGGAGAAAGAATAATGGAAACAAGTATTTTTGCAACAAAGTCTGAAATCAGGGAACATAAAAATCCTTCATTCGGTAATGTTCATATAATCGGACTTGACATGGGTTACTCGGGAGTTAAATGTTTCCACGAAAATGGAAACTTTGTATTTCCTAACTACTGTCAGAAAATAGAAGGAGAAATCTTCGGTGACTTGTCACGAAATGACTTAATATATGAAGATTTGAAGTCAGGAGACAGATATTATGTTGGCGCTCTGGCGATTAAGTCATTATCAGAAGACAGTACTGTAGCCGAGGATAAAATTTTAGGAAGAAATCATTACGGACACATGGAATTTCTGATAAAATTTCGTACGGCATTAGGCCTTGCCAGATGGGATATTCCTGAAGATGAACCTTTATTTATTCAGACAGGACTTCCGCCAGCATATATAAAGACAGATGAAATGCTGCTTAGAAATGCAATTCAGCAGAGTCATGATTTTGCTCTTATATCATGCGGCAAAAGGAAAGAATTTCATATTGATATAACAGCAGAAGATATTGACGTCATGTATCAGCCAATGGGTACATTCTACTCTGTAACAACAGACCAGTTTGGAAATCTGACAAATGACCTCAAGACATTCAGAAATTCAGACCTGCTTGTTTTTGATGGTGGATTTAAGACGCTCGACAAGTTTGTTATTCAGAATAAGAAACTTGAAGAAAAAGATACTGATGAGAATCTTGGAATGAAACGTATTCTTGAGGAAACAAGAAATATCATGCAAGCAGATTTGAAACAGAAAGGCTATTCTATTTCAGTGTCACTTCCGGCAATGCAGCAGTGTCTTAAAAATGGCGTGGTAAGAATTAATGACCGCATTAATTTTACTGTAAAAGAATTTCCTATAGAAGAATATTTAAAGAAAGCAAATGAGCTTGTCTGCAAGGAAGCCTTTGACAGCATTAAAGATTATGTGTTTGGCATTAAATATCTAATAATGACAGGCGGCACAGGAGCTGCATGGTATGGTTATTTTAAAGACAAACTTAAGGGTATCCCTACATTAAAGGTAATATCCGGAGATTATAATTCCAACCTGCCATCGTTTTATGCAAATGCCAGAGGTTATTACATGTATCGTCTTACCCAGTTTAAGATGAAAAGATAGAAAGGTCTGGTGATGTATGAAAAAGATGTCAGTACCGTTTTATCTGTACAGACAGCATGACATGGATCTTATCAATATATACAGGCGTGATGGTTTTAAATTCCAAAAAGAAGTTAAAAAGGCCATTATTGAATATGCAAATGGAAGAATATATCAGCTGACAATTCCTGATAATCTTCCTATTAAAAGTGGATACATAGCAAAGTCAATTCCAATGCATTTAGCATTAAATCCGAATAATGAAGAAGAACTGAAAGCTGTCAATATGCTGATGAATACAAGAAAAGGATTCAGATGCCAGCTTATTAAGGCAATATTCAGGATAAGCCTTCAGACACTGCCCCTTAGTTCTTTTAACAAGGGCAGTAGTGACGGATTTGTTTTTAAAAGACCTGATATAGACGAAGTTATGCAGGAAAGTTTGGCAGAACAGACAAAAACGAAGAAAAATTCAGTTTCAGTTGATATTCCAGAACAGATTCCGGTTCCAAAACCGCAGTCTGTAAAGAAAGATACGATAAATACTAATTCAGATAAAGCTGAAGAGAGTAAGGCTCCTATCGTAGACGAATATAATGCACAGCCTGATGATCAGGATGAACTGGCAGCAATATTCGGACAGATGGATTCACTGACTCACTAAGTTTTACAAGAAAGGTGTATTTATTAAAATGGAAAATTTTACAACAGATGAGGAATTACTCAAGGACGAAAATTATTCAGCAAATGCAGAAGACATTGCTGACGAAGATGCATTGGAAGAGACATCTGAGGAAGAATCAGAAGAAAACAACAGCAATGGAGATATAAGAACGGCAATTCTTATGATGAATGAACTTAAGGCCCATTGCGAAAAGAAAAAGATACCGATGTTCAGTACTATTGCGGATGTTGATGAAGAAAAACATACAGCTAAATACATAACAAGAACGCTTACTCCGTTTATGGCAAGAAAAAACATTATTAACGATAAAATTACAAAGTTCAATGCAGGTGTAAACGGTGAATTTTATTTAAAAGTGACTGCACCGGGCAATTCACAGATAGCAGAAATAGCAGATGCTTTTACCGAAGAAAATTTGTAAAAATATTTTGCAAAATCTTTGGACAAAACTTAAAAACGGAATATTATAGATATGTAAAGCTTAGGGATGGGTTTTACAAAGGTTTGGTTAATGGGTTACAAAAGACTGGTATACGTAATTGGCAGCATGCAGACTCATAACCTGCAAATCTGGGTTCAAATCCCAGTGCCAGTCATAAAACTTTAAAAATATTCAATTTACTTTGGACAAATTTGAAGTTTGGAATATTATAAATGTGTAAGCGCAAGTAAACGCATGTAACACACAGAAAGGAAATTAAGAAAATGAACAAAGCAGAATTAGTTTCCGCAATGGCGGAGAAAACAGGATTAACAAACAAGGATGCAGCCGCAGCAGTAAACGCTTTTATTGACTCAGTGAGAGAGGCTCTTGTTAAAGGTGACAAGGTACAGCTTGTTGGATTCGGTACATTCGAGGTATCTGAGAGAGCAGCAAGAATGGGCAGAAATCCGTCAACAGGAGAGGCTATCCAGATCGCAGCCACAAAGACAGCTAAGTGGAAACCATCTTCTTCTTGGAAAGCAGAGCTTAATTAAGTTCTAATAACGGATCAAGATAAAAGTTTCAACATTAAACGAGAAGGATTAAGACAATTAATGTCAACAACCTAATATCTTTATTCGTTGATACATATACAATGGTACGGCAGGAACTGCCGAAACCTAACGCCTGTGGACATTATGTAAGACCTGTTAATATAGTATATATGCTAACAGGCAGTAGTGGTTTGAAACAGGAAGTTCAGTTACTTGTAACTGAGTAGTTCACTTAACGGTTGATCCGCCGGTTAATACACCCATTCTGAAAAACCGGTGCTGACCTCAAACAGTTTACGAGGTTGATAACTAAGTATAAAAACGGGGGTTCCCGATCATCCCGCAGGCGTCGTGTTCGCAAAGCGAAAATCGGATTCCATATACAAAACTGCCTGATGGCGATATTCGCTGTCAGGCTTCCTAGAATGGTAGTGTAACGGTAGCACGACAGTCTCCAAAACTGTAAATCATGGTTCGATTCCATGCCGTTCTGCTGCAGATTGCAGAAAAACTGCAAAAATCTGTATGCTCCTTATATTTTATTTGTTGATAAGTTACGCGCAGGAGGACTCTTATCTTCCTGCAATACGGCTCCATGGTCTAGCTGGTTAGTGATACGGCCCTTTCAAGGCTGAGACGCGGGTTCAATCCCCGCTGGAGCTATTTGCCTGATAATTTCAGGAATGTCTACTGATGTAGATCATGGTGTTTTAGTGTCAGCAGGCATTAAAAGCGGGTTCGACTCCCGCACAGGAAAATCAATCGCTGCAATTATTGCAGTGCGGCAGGTTTCATGTCGTTAAATAAGGCTGATAACAGCTATAAAGCAGGGAAAGAAAATCTGCGACTGGAATTTTATTCCAGTTTAATGGAAAACCATTTGCCGAAAACACTGGCGCAAGTACTCAAGAACAGACTTGTGGAGAGTATTAGCTGGTGCGGGGCATCCAGTAGAAAGGGGTGCTATATCTGTGGAAACACAGTGGAGTGGTCAAATGTTCTATGGTGTGAGTCTTTGCAGAGACAAATGCTGTATTAATTATGATGATTCATCCAGCACGAAAGGTGGGGTGATAGTCATAAAGTATATCAATAGCACGATATACAGGAGCTGCGCCGAATGGGACGTACTCAAAAAGTACGTATGTTCAAATGCTGTCTCTTATACACATCTCCGAGCCCACGAGACGGAGCTACATC
>ERZ1027077.433-NODE-433-length-15030-cov-7.259432_pt1 | contig 15030 bp, 9 predicted proteins | sample MGYA00519280_ERZ1027077 | MGnify/ENA primary metagenome ERZ1027077 (study PRJEB26926, sample SAMN06164528) | human gut metagenome | biome: ENVO:00009003; feature: ENVO:2100002; material: ENVO:00002003 | host: Homo sapiens | place: USA | collected 2012 ... | reverse complement strand
GATGTAGCTCCGTCTCGTGGGCTCGGAGATGTGTATAAGAGACAGGCCTTACTACTGTACTATAGGTGGATGGGTTTTAAAGTATTTTACAATTTTCATTACAGGAAGCGGTAAGAATGCGGTTGCGGATGGATATTTCACAGGTTTTATCACAGGCCAGTGGGCACCAATCATATTCGGAGTGGTTTATCTGCTTTTAACAGCAGCAATTGTCATTGGTGGAGTCAATAAAGGCATCGAGCGGTTCAGCAAGGTGCTTATGCCTATCCTTGTTGTGCTTATTTTTGCAATCGGAATTTTCTCACTGACGCTTCATTATAAGGATGCGTCGGGCACAGTAAGAAGTGGTCTTGAGGGACTTAAGATTTATGTGATTCCGGATTTCAAAGGGCTTACAATGCAAAAGCTTTTCACCGTATTTGTTGATGCGCTCGGTCAGCTTTTTTATTCAATCAGTGTAGCTATGGGAATCATGGTTGCATATGGTTCGTATGTCAAGAAGGAATCAAAGCTCATGGGCTCAATCAACCAGATCGAGATTTTTGATACACTTGTTGCATTCCTTGCAGGTCTTATGATCATTCCGGCAGTATATGTATTTATGGGCCGTGACGGCATGTCAGCAGGACCGGGGCTTATGTTTATATCATTGCCAAAGGTATTTAATGAAATGGGAATAGCAGGAGATATTGTTGGACTGATATTCTTCATGATAGTTGCATTCGCAGCAGTCACATCGTCTGTATCAATTATGGAGGCTATTGTATCGAGTCTTATAGACAGATTTCATTGGAGCCGCAGAAAAAGCGCAATTTTAGTCACGGTATACGCCCTGATTGCAGAGATAATAGTCTGCCTTGGCTACAATAAGCTCTATATGGAGGTTAAGCTTCCAAACGGCACAGTCGGACAGATACTTGATATCATGGATTATGTCAGCAACAATGTGCTCATGCCAATCGTTGCACTTGCTACATGTATCCTCATCGGCTGGATTGTAAGTCCAAAGGTGATAATAGATGAGGTGACACGAGGAGGCAGTAAATTCACCAGAAAAGGGCTTTATATAATCATGGTTAAATTTATTGCACCGGCATTCCTGCTTATACTGTTGTTGCAGGCACTCGGAATCGTTACTTTTTAGAATTGAATTAAATTTATTGTATATTTTATATAAATACCCCTGAAAATGCTGTAATTAAAGACCAAGTAAAATTATTCAACATCTCTCCAGATGCTGGTAATGTCAAACTTACAGCAACATTATATGATAAGGAAACTGGCGAACAAATCCTTGATGCCGATGATTGAAGCTCTTGGTATCAAAAGAAAAAATTTTGATGACAAAGCACTGCCTCTATGCTACAATCAACTCAAAGCATTATATTTCTGTAAGCGGCACCACATGACAGTTTTTTTACAGGTGCACACCACTTTGAAGAGGGCAGACCACTTCGCATTATTCTACAAAGGACATGGAAGTTTTCGATGCTTTAATTACCAATCAACAGCAGGAAAATTGAAATGCCTTATGTAGACAGAATGCAGAAAATATAGTAAGAAATAGATAAATGCAGTCAAAAAAGGCGGATGAAATGTATACAGAGTGTAAACATAAAGAAGGACACCACATGTATACTTCATAAATTGTACCATTGTACGCTCATTGGCATCAAATTTTCCTGCTCACACAAGAGAACAGGAGGAGAAGGATTGAGCGCAAAGGACTCAATGGCAAAGGAATACTTTGCAGACAATGCCAGGTTTGCGGATCTGTGCAACAATATACTGTATGGAGGAAGAGAGGTCATTCGGCCGGAAAACCTTAAGGAAAGGGACACCACGGAGGTACTGACCGCGCTAGGGCTTGATAAAAAGACCATAGCGATGCAGAAGCTGAGGGATATCTTCAAAAATGCCAGCATCAAATATACCGGCAAATCATATGTCGTACTGATAGGAGTAGAAAATCAGTCGGATATACACTATGCCATACCTATAAAAAACATGTTTTATGATGTGATGGCATACGGCAATCAGGTAAAGGAAACAGCAAAAAAGCACCGAAAGGATAAGGATACTACAACATCAGATGAATTTCTCTCGGGATTTACGAAAGAGGATAAGCTGATTCCTGTAATTACGATTACAGTGTATCTCGGAACAAAAGAATGGGATGGCCCAAGGAAGCTGTCAGATATGTTTGGTGATGTGGATGAGGAGCTTCGGCCATTCATACCGGATTACAGGATTAATCTGCTGGCACCGAGGAAGATAACAGATTTTACAGGATTCAGGACATCCATCAGGCAGCTTTTCGAGGTACTGAAGAATGCGTATGATAAGGAAAAAATGCAGGAAGTGTTGCAAAATGACGAGAAGTTTAGCAGGGTGGACAGAGAGACAGTCGAGGCAATCAACCTGTTTGCAGGAACGGATATAGACATAGATGAGAAAGACGAGGTGATTGATATGTGTAAGGCGTGGGAAGAACAGAAAAATGAAGGCAGAGAGTTAGGCAGAGAAGAAGGCAGAGAGTTAGGCAGAGAAGAAGGCAGAGAGTTAGGCAGAGAAGAAGGTCGAGAAGAAGGCAGAATTCGTCAGGCAAAAGTAACTGCTTTAAAACTTCAGAAAAAAGGTCACTCAATAGAAGATATAGCTGAATGTGTGGATTTTGATGAGGAAACTGTAAAAAAATGGCTTGTGAGCTAATATTGTAGTGAAATGTAAATTAGAGGAAGCAATCTTCGGGCGAGAACTCGGAGGCTGCTTCCTCTTTTATTGAGATAATTGCAGGCATTGGCAGTAGGACGGGGCTTCAGCCCATGAGCCTGTATGGTCTCTGTTTTTTTACTGTTTCTTTATACTTTCTTTATTGAATTATCCACGCTAATTGATAAAATAAATAGTATGCGCACGATTGCGGATATTTTTTTGCATTCGTGGATGGGGGATAAATTAACCGGAAAGAAAGGAAACGTTTATGAGTAAAATTTTCAAGAATCTGATTCCATACTGGCGATGGATCATATTAATTTTTGTTTTTCTCATTGCTCAGGCTTACTGTGATCTGGCTTTGCCTGCGTACACATCTGACATCATTGATGTTGGTATCCAGGATCATGGCATTGAGCATATCCTGCCAAAGGAGATTACATCGGAGGATTATCAGATGGCACAGACATTTATGCTGTCTGACGAGAAAGAAAAATTTACGGACTGTTATGAGGCAGAGGATGCTTCAAAATCTGATGACGGTGTGGCAAAATACAAGCTGACAGCTGATTCGGACACACTTGATAAGCTGGATGAGGAGCTTTTGGTTCCTCTTGTCATGGCATATCAGGCTTTTCAGTCGGGTGAGCAGATGGATGTGGATGCATCGGCTATCCCGCAGGGAGTAGCGCTCGATGATAACATGATAAAGCAGATAAGAAGCAAGGTGCAGGAAAAAATCGATGCGGTGGGTTCAGCTACTTTAAAGTCCATGGGTGTAACTTTTGCGACAAAGTGTGATGAGAATGCAGGAATCGACGTGGATGCCAATCAGGTTGCTTATCTGTGGAAGGCAGGAGCCAAGATGGCAGCCTTTGCAGCAATTATGCTTATAGCAGCATGTGTTGTAGGTTTTGCGGCTTCAAAGGTCGGTGCCGCTGTCGGCAGGGATTTGAGGGAGAAGACCTTTTCAAAGGTTGTAGGTTTTTCAAATGCCGAGATTAACAAATTCTCTACGGCATCACTGATTACGAGAAGCACGAACGATATACAGCAGATTCAGATGGTTACTACTATGATGCTTCGTATGGTGCTTTACGCGCCAATCGTTGGTATCGGTGGTATCATCAAGGTGGCGCAGACCAAATCCGGCATGGAGTGGGTGATTGCCATTGCGGTTGCTGCCATCATGGTTTTTATTTTCACACTGGTTGGCATTGCTATGCCAAAGTTCAAGATTATGCAGAGTCTTGTAGACAAGGTAAACCTTGTTTCTCGTGAGATTCTTACAGGTCTTTCCGTTATCAGGGCTTTCGGCCGTGAAAAGGAGGAGGAAAAGAGGTTTGATGAGGCTAACCGTGAGCTTACACGCACACAGCTGTTTACAAACCGTGTCATGACCTTTATGATGCCGGGTATGTCCATGATCATGTACTGCATCACACTTGGTATCGTGTGGGTTGCAGCAGGCAGAATAGACAAGGGTTCTATGCAGGTAGGTACCATGACTGCGTTTATTACATATGCCATGATGATTGTTATGTCATTCCTCATGCTTTCAGCCATGTCCATCATGCTTCCGAGAGCTGGTGTTGCGGCAGAGCGTATCGATGAGGTTATAAAGACAAACAGCACTGTAAATGATCCAAAAGAGCCTGTTACTGAGGCTGATCACAGAGGTGTTATCCGTTTCAACCATGTGGATTTCAGATATCCGGGAGCAAAGGAGGATGTGCTTTCAGACATTGATTTTGTGGCGGAGCCGGGCAAAACCACAGCTATCATCGGAAGTACCGGCTGTGGAAAGTCTACACTTGTAAACCTGATTCCGCGTTTCTATGACGTGACTGGAGGCTCAATAGAGCTTGATGGACACGATATCAGAGACTACACACTAAGCGAGCTTCGCGAGTCAATAGGCTTTGTTCCGCAGAAGGGTATTCTTTTTTCGGGAACCATCGCCTCAAACCTGCGCTTTGGTAAAGCAGACGCGAGTGATGAGCAGATAAAAAAGGCTGCGGATATCGCACAGGCTTCTGAGTTTATCGAGACAAAGAATGACAGGTATGAAAGCTCAATCGCACAGGGCGGCTCAAACGTGTCAGGTGGTCAGAAGCAGAGGCTTGCCATAGCAAGAGCTATCGCAAAGGACCCTCATATCTATGTGTTTGATGACAGCTTTTCAGCACTCGATATGAAGACTGACGCGCGTCTGCGTGCAGCCTTAGCAGAGGTTACAGAGAATGCTTCCGTCATTATCGTGGCACAGCGTATCAGCACGATTATTCATGCTGACCAGATTCTCGTGCTCGATGACGGTAAAATCGTAGGAAAAGGCACCCACGAGGAGCTTCTTAAAAATTGCGATGTATATATGCAGATTGCACAGTCACAGCTTTCAGCCAAGGAACTTGGAATTGATGATAACAAAAAGGAGGGCATGTAAGATGAGTGAGAATAATAACGAACAGTTTAAGATGCCTCCTAAGAGGCCAAGAGGGCCAATGGGACGTGGCCCCGGAATGGTCACAGAAAAGGCCAAGGATTTCAAGGGCTCTACAAAGAAGCTCATAAAGTATCTCGGCAGATACTGGGCTGCCATCATTGCAGTTATGATATTTGCAGCAGTTTCGACTGTCTTCTCCGTTGCAGGACCGAAGGTCATGGGTAAAGCCACCACTGCGCTTGCCGATGGACTTATGAACAAGATTGCAGGAACAGGCGGCATAGATTTTGATTATATTGCAAAGGTTCTTTTGTTTACGCTGGCTTTATATGTGGTGAGTGCCATCTTTATGTTTGTCCAGGGGCTTATCATGACAGGCATCACGCAGAAGACCTGCTACAGGATGCGTAAGGACATCACGAGCAAAATCAATCGTATGCCGATGAAGTATTTCGAATCAAGGACATACGGTGAGGTACTTTCGCGTATCACAAACGATGTGGACACACTCGGACAGAGCTTGAACCAGAGTATCACACAGATTATTACATCTGTTGCCACTTTGGTAGGTACACTGGTCATGATGCTGTCTATTTCACCGCTCATGACGCTGATTTCACTCGTTATCCTGCCTGTTTCGATGATACTTATTTCGTTTGTCATAAAGCATTCACAGAAATACTTCAGACAGCAGCAGGAGTATCTGGGACATATCAACGGACAGGTCGAGGAGGTGTACGGAGGTCACCTTGTCATAAAGGCATACAATAAAGAGGCTGAGACTGTAAAGACCTTTAAGGAGGCCAACAATGTGCTCTACAAATCCGCATGGAAATCACAGTTCCTCTCAGGACTTATGATGCCTATCATGCAGTTTGTAGGAAACTTAGGATACGCGGGAGTTGCCATCTCAGGAGGTATACTTGCCATAAAGAATGTCATCACAATCGGTGATATCCAGGCCTTTATACAGTATGTGAAGAATTTCACACAGCCTATCCAGCAGATAGCACAGGTGGCAAACCAGCTTCAGTCGATGGCGGCTGCATCTGAGCGTGTATTTGAGTTCCTCGATGAGGAGGAAGAGGATATAACAGTGGAAAATCCTGTAAAGCCGGACCATATCGAGGGAAGTGTAGAGTTTTCGCATGTACACTTTGGTTATAATCCTGACCAGATCATCATCAATGATTTTTCTGCAAAGGTAAAGCCGGGACAGCAGGTTGCTATCGTTGGACCGACAGGAGCGGGAAAGACTACCATGGTCAAGCTTCTTATGAGATTTTATGATGTAAGCTCAGGCGCCATTCTTGTAGACGGACATGATATCAGGGATTACAACAGAGCCGATCTGCGAGATGCATTCGGCATGGTATTGCAGGACACATGGCTCTTTAAGGGCACCATTATGGAAAATATCCGCTACGGCCGTCTGGATGCCACAGATGAGGAGGTCATCGCGGCAGCAAAGGCAGCACATGCCCATCACTTTATCCAGACACTGCCGGGTGGCTACGATATGGAGCTCAATGAGGATGCTTCCAATGTGTCACAGGGACAAAAGCAGCTTTTGACAATAGCAAGAGCTATCCTTGCAGACAATCCAATCCTTATCCTTGATGAGGCCACATCCTCTGTAGATACACGTACAGAAATCCGTATCCAGAAGGCACTTGACAATCTGATGAGGGGCAGAACAAGCTTTGTCATCGCCCACAGGCTGTCTACTATCAAGAATGCAGATATGATTCTTGTCATGAAGGACGGAGACATTATCGAGCAGGGTACACACGATGAGCTTCTTGCAAAGAACGGATTTTATGCAGAGCTGTATAACTCTCAGTTTGAAGAATAGAGAAAGCACGGGTATCGTGCAGTTTTGCGAATATGCGTGGGGCTGAATGGTTACATAAAATTTAAAAAAAATACGCTCTCGACAAAATTCGACAAAATGTGTTATCATAAAAGCATAAAATTTGTTTTGACATGACAGTAATTGGCGGCATAGGAGAGTTTGATGAGCACTTTAAATGTCGCAGTAGCAGACGAAAAGAAAAATATGCAGAGTTTATTAAAGGGCATGGAGTTTTTAGGAACAGCAAGAAGTAGTGATGAAGCATACAGCATGATAAACGGTAATGCCGGTTCTGATGTGATACTTGTGTATGTAAAGAGAGCATCCGGTGACACTGAGCCACTTGATGATACATATATGGAGAAAAAATCTCTTGAGACACAGGTGACGGATATCATTCATGAGATAGGTGTTCCGGCTCATATAAAGGGATATCAGTATCTGAGGACTGCGATAGTGATGTGTGTTGAGGATATGGAGATGCTTAGCTCTATCACAAAGCTTTTGTATCCCACTATTGCAAAGAAGTACAAGACTACATCAAGCAGGGTGGAGAGAGCCATAAGGCATGCTATCGAGGTGGCATGGAGCAGAGGCAGGATGGATACGATAGACGCCATGTTTGGATACACTGTAAACTATGGTAAGGGCAAGCCTACCAATTCGGAGTTTATTGCCCTGATTACAGACAAAATACGTCTTGGAATGTAGATTTGCAGCTTAAACAGCACAAAAATCGTCATTATAGACAAATAAAACCATATTTTAACAAATTAACTAGGCAAAATGTACTCCCGCGTGATATAATATGGTATACATTCTATTGGTTTTAGGATGTATACTATATTTTTTATCAGATTAATCGTTGTTTAAATAACTGTAATCTGGGGGAGGTTTCAGCATGGACAAAATTAAAATATTAATGGCCGCATCAGAGGCAATACCTTATATGAAGACAGGTGGACTTGCTGACGTAGTGGGATCTTTACCAAAATATTTTGACAAGGACAGATATGACGTGAGAGTTATACTTCCGAAGTACAAATGTATGGATGATAAATTACTGCCACAGCTTAAGTTCGTCTGTCATTTTTATGTCAATCTCAACTGGCGCAGGCAGTATGTGGGGATTTTTACATCGCAGTATGATGGTGTGACATATTATTTTGTGGACAATGAGTTTTACTTTGCAGGAGATAAGCCATACAACAATATATACGAGGATGTGGAGAAGTTTGCTTTCTTTTCAAAGGCGGTGCTTGAGGCTTTGCCGGTTATAGATTTTGCCCCGGATGTGATACATTGTAATGACTGGCAGACAGGACTCTTGCCGGTTTTTCTAAAGACTGTGTACGGCTCAGACAATTTCTATGCCGGTATCAAGACAGTCTTTACCATTCACAATATGAAGTTTCAAGGGCGTTGGAAGATTAAAGAGGTGGCTGATGTTACAGGACTTCCGGAGCATATTTTTAATTCAGGGGAGCTGGAGTTCTATGGTGAGGCTAATTATTTAAAGGGCGGCATAGTATATGCAGATGAGATTACGACTGTCAGTCCGACATATGCAGATGAAATCTGTACACCTGAGGGCGGAGAGGGCCTGGATGGCCTGATGCTTGAGCGGCGTAGGCATTTGAGAGGCATTGTAAACGGTATAGATTATGATGTCTTTAATCCTATGAAGGATACATATCTGGATAAGCATTTTTCTGTAAGGGAATTGAGTGGAAAGGTCGTTAATAAGCGTCAGCTGCAGGAGAAGTATGGTCTGGCTGTGGATAATGATGTCATGCTGATTGGAATAGTTTCGCGTCTGACAAATCAGAAGGGCTTTGATCTGGTGGCATATGTGATGGAGGAGATGCTTTCCACCATGAATGTACAGTTTATAGTGCAGGGTACAGGAGAGCAGCAGTACGAGGAGATGTTTAATTATTTCCATGGAAGGTATCCGCAGAAGCTTGGAGTATATATCGGCTACTCGGAGGAAAATGCACATGAGATATATGCAGGCTGTGACGCATTTCTCATGCCGTCTCTTTTTGAGCCGTGCGGCTTGAGCCAGCTCATGTCTATGCGATATGGTACGCTGCCTATAGTCAGGGAGACCGGTGGTCTTAAGGACACTGTAGTGCCGTACAATGAGTACGAGAATACGGGCGATGGCTTTTCCTTTGCTAATTATAATGCGCATGATATGCTGCATGTTATCAAATATGCTCTTGATGTGTTTGAAAACCATAAGGACAGATGGCAGGAGATGATGCAGCGCGCCATGAGGCATGACTTCTCATGGAAGGCATCTGCGAAAGAGTATGAGAAGCTTTACGACATGCTGCTTGGCAACTAGTACATCGTTCTGCAAATAACAGGCCAATAATTTTCATGAATTTCCAACTATGTTCTTAGAAAGTAAAATACCGGATACATATCTATGATATGATATCCGGTATTTTGTGTTATCGGGTTATATGATTATCAGTAGACAGTGTCTGTTTTACTATCGTATATGTAGTTCCTCTCGCCGAGTACTTCCTCGTCGCGTACCTCTGTAGAGTTTACCTCACAGATGAATTCGCTTAGGTTGCAGACATCTATGTCGCTATCAAGTGGCATTACCAGAAACTCATGGATACTGCTTGGTATGAGCAGCATATTGCCGCCGAGCTTTTTTGCCAGCGAGCTTAGCACACCCGGGTAGAGTATGGCGGATGCACCGTTTGTCTGCTTGCTGTTTGTAAGGATATACATAGGCAGGCTGTCAAAATCACAGACTGCACGCATCTGATTGGCATAGCCCGGACATTTTTTGGCAAGAAACTCTGCCATGTTGATTATTGAGCATGGAAGTATCCTTGGGGTATTTTGCATTGAGGCGCGGATTAGTGTTTCTGTATCTATGCCCCAGCGTGACAGAAGCGCATCTGTGACTGTAATGGTGCCAAATTCAGGCAGTTCTGCTCCTACATATACTTCAAATATGATGGCAAAATCCAGATATTTGATATAGGGCATGTCCTTTAGTTGCTTTTGGTTTTTGTCGTAGCTTATGAGCTGGAAAATTATTTTCTCCTTTACCTTGGAAAAATCATCACAGAAGCTTATGTCAAAATCTTCAGTTGGCTTGAAATCATTGTAGGTGGATAAAATTGCATCGAGAATAGAATCAATGGATACACCATCAAGGTACCAATGGTAGTAAGGATTGAGATAAATAGTCGGTGCTATATTGAATTTGGGATTGATGATCACCAATCCGTCGTAGATCATCCCGTTGTTCTTTTTGACAGGATGGATGGTAAGCTTGAAATCATTGTCAAGTCTTGCGGTTATTTCTGTTTCTATAGTATGTAAAAACTCCGTGTATTTCATGAATCTCCTTGCGGAGCATAAAAATATCGGATCTCGTGGAAAAGTAAAACCCACGAAGCAGGGCGCTTCGTGGGTTTTACTCTATCATTGTTTGTTGAAGTTTGCAATATGTATTTTTGTACAATTTTTAGACTTCATTTTTGTGACATCATACAAAATATAGCTGCGTAATCTATTTTTAATCCGATTTGAGCCTCTGCCACAGTGTGTTGTACAAGGTGGCATCCTCGTCATTCAATGCTCTGTATACTTCACAGTTTTTGAGCATATCGGAAGGAGGATTAATCGCCTCATTTTCCTTCGTTTCTGCATCCTGGTTGTCGATGACAGACTGGATAGGTGATGCATAGTATACATATTCAAAGTTGAGCTGTGCAGGCTCATCACCGCAGATATAGTTCAAAAATTCCTGTGCGCCCTCTTTATTCTTGCATGTCTTTGGAATAAACCATGAGTCAATCCAGAGGTTTGAGCCCTCTTTTGGTACGATATAGTCCAGGTTGTCATTTTCAGCCATGGCGGCAGCTGCCTCACCGGAATAGCACACTGCGATTGCCGCATTTTCAGCAACCATCTCATCACAGGTTTCATCCACGTAGTAGGCGAGCACATCACTGCTTTGTTTGTTCAGTATATCAAATGCTTCATCGAGCTTTGCTGTGTCTGTCTCGTTTATCGAGTAGCCAAGTGTGCGAAGGGCGGGAGTAAAGGCATCACGGACAGAATTAATCATAATCATGTTGTCCTTGTATTTGCCGTTCCACAGGCAGTCCCAGGTATTTAGGTCTGATGCATCAGCCATCTTTTTATTGTATAGTATGCCGAGTGTGCCGTAGAAATAAGGCACAGTATACTCATGTGTCGGGTCAAAGGATGCGGACATGTCGATTATATCCTGATTTACATTTTGATAGTTTGGCATTGAGCTGTAGTCTATCTTGTTGACCTCACCCTCACTTATGAGCTTCTCGATGATGTAGTCAGAGGTGCAGATGACATCGTAATCGATGGCACCGGACTTGTACTTTGTGTACATCTCCTCAGGCTCCTCGTATTCCTCGTATTTAATGGTGATTCCGGTTTCCTGCTCGAAGCTGTCGATTACGGATTCATCGATGTATTTACCGTAGTTTAGCACTGTTATGGAATTGTCATTGTTCGTGCCTCCGGCGCTTATGGTAAATACCGAAAAGCAGCCGATTACGAGTACTGCAACAATTGCGATGCTCACACTACGCTTTACGATGCGCAGCTTTTTAGCCCTTGCAGGCTTCTTTGATGAGCTGACAGGTATCTGGTTTGAGTTGATGTTTACCACAACCAAAAGCAGCAGCACTGTGAAGAAAAGTATGGTTGACAGAGCATACAGCTCCGGCTTTACACCCTTTTTTAGCTCTGTGTAGAGCATGGTTGAGAGTGTGTTTACTCCTGCACCCTTCGTAAAGTAGGTGATGGAGAAGTCATCGAGTGACATTGTGACCGCCATCATAAAGCCGGAGAACACTCCGGGGCTTATTTCAGGCCAGGTGACCTTGAAAAATGCATATAGAGGTGATGCGCCCAGGTCAAGTGCGGCCTCATAGGTGTATTTGTTGGTTTGCTTGAGCTTTGGAAGCACATTGAGTATCACATAAGGGATATTGAACGTGATGTGTGCGATAAGCACTGTCACAAAGCCCAGATTCATGAATTTTACAAACAAAAGCATCATTGAGATACCGGTCACGATATCTGCATTGAGCATCGGGATGTTTGTAGCGCCCAGATAGATTGTCTGGTTACGTTTCTTCATGGCGCTTATACCCATGGCTGCGAGAGTTCCTATTATTGTAGAAATCACAGCTGCAAGCAGCGTAATCTGCAGTGTTGTAGAAAATGCCGACATAATCCGCTCACTCTGAAAGCACTTTATGTACCAGTCGAGCGTGAAGCCTCCCCATTTAACCTTGGATTTGGAGTTGTTGAAGGAGAGTACTATTAATACAACGATAGGTAGATACAGAAACAAAAAAAACAGTCCCATATATACCCTTGATGCTATTTTTTTTACCATAATGCGCTCTGGTCTCCTTCCTTATCAAACAGATTGACGAGTGCCATGCTGATTAATACGAATACCATGAGCACGAGTGAGAGACCGCTTCCTGCGCCCCACTGCGAGCCATGGACGAAATCCTGTTCTATGATATTTCCGATGAGCAGGACCTTGCCGCCACCGAGTATCTGTGAGATGGCAAAGGATGTGAGTGATGGCACGAAAACCATTACGATTCCGCTTATGACACCGGAAACTGTAAGTGGCAGTATAATCTTGAAAAGTATTGTGACTTTGTTTGCACCGAGGTCAAGAGCCGCCTCAATCCAGTCGTTTTTGATTCTGGTCATGGAGTTGTATATAGGCAGCAGCATGAATGGCAGAAAGTCATAGACCATGCCAAGCACGACTGCTCCGGAGGTATTCATGATGTTGAAGCCCGGCAGTCCGAGAGTGGTGAGTATCGAGTTGATGACACCGTTTTTGGACAAAAGCTGCTTCCATGCGAGTATTCGAAGCATAAAGTTCATCCACATAGGAAGCATGAAAACAAATACCACAAAGCTTTGGTTTTTAATCTTTAAGCCGTTTAAAATCATTGCAAGCGGATAGGACAGCACCAGGCATATTATGGTGCATATGATTCCAAGCCGTAGGGATAAAAGCAGTGCCTTGATATTGGTGTGCTGTGCTATTGCAGCCACATATTCAAATGTGAAGCCTCCGTCAGAGCTTTTAAATGCATAGTACACAATCATGAAAAGCGGAAGTATGATAAATCCGATAATCCATATGAGGTACGGCCCTGCGAGCAGTTGTTTCTTTATTTTAGACATCTATCTCCACCGCCTTTTCATCTGAGGACTCAGGCTTGTGCATTACCTGGATATTAAATGGAATCACCCTGATACCCACATGACTGCCGACCTCTACATATTTGGTGGTGTGCACCATCCAGTCGTAGCCGTTAGCCTTTACCTCAAGCTCATAGTGCACTCCCTTGAAGATATTTGACACGACATCGCCCTGCATGTAGCCGTCCTCCGCAGGCACCAGCTCCACATCCTCCGGGCGGATGACTATATCAACAGGCGTGTTCTCACCAAAGCCCTCGTCCACACAAGGCATCTTTACACCGAGTATCTCGACAAGCTTATCCTTTATCATAACACCGTCGATGATATTACTGTGCCCGATAAAGTCAGCGACAAAGGCATTTTCAGGCTCATTGTAAATGTCCTCTGGTGTGCCAATCTGCTGGATATAGCCCTGATTCATGACTACGATGGTGTCAGACATTGTAAGCGCCTCCTCCTGGTCGTGTGTGACGTAGACGAAGGTGATACCGAGCTCATTTTTGAAGCGGATAAGCTCATACTGCATGCTCTGGCGCAGCTTTAAGTCGAGAGCGCCAAGCGGCTCGTCTAACAGCAGTACCTTAGGCTCGTTTACAATAGCTCTTGCAATAGCGATACGCTGCTGCTGGCCTCCGCTAAGAGAATCCACAGAGCGGTTTTCGAAGCCGTCGAGATTGACGAGCTTTAATGCATACTTTATTTTGTCATCTATGTAAGCCTTGCTTTTTTTCTTTATTTTAAGACCAAACGCGATGTTTTCAGCTATTGTCATATGAGGGAAAAGAGAGTATTTCTGGAAAACAGTGTTCAGATTTCTCTCGTTTGCAGGCACATTTGTGATGTCCTTTGAATCAAACATGATTTTTCCCTTGTCCGGTGTCTCAAAGCCACCGAGCATGCGAAGTGTGGTGGTCTTTCCGCAGCCTGATGGCCCAAGCAGCGTCAGAAACTCATTCTCCCTGATGTATAGATTTAAATCGTCGAGTACAACATTCCCGTTGTATGACTTTGTGATATCGATAAAATCAATTAATTTCTTTCCCATGGTGTAAACCTTTCTCATGTAATTATAGTACTGGTAGGACCTGTATGTTTATAATTTGCTGCTGTACACACTAAAAATGCGGCCGGCAGTAATTACAGACCTATAAAAGAGCTTCTGCAGGGGAAGCGTCAGAAGCTTGGAGGATTGCTGACCCATATGAGCATGGCATCCTTTGAAGACTTATTTTCAATAAAATGCTTCTTACCGGCTTTAAAATAAAAGGACTCACCGGCCTTTACGGTGTGCACTTTGCCACCATAGCAAAGCTTCACTGTGCCCTTTATCACATATCCAAACTCCTCACACTCCTGAGGCAGATATATTTCAGAACTGCCACCCGGATGAAGAGTGAGCCTGACAGGCTCCATGGAGCGGGTCTGTGCGTTTGGAATGATCCATTCCACCTTGCTGTTTTTTTCCTCGTCAATTTTCTCGAAATAGTCGTTTGCCTTGTATACAATCTGCTCAGGTTCCGTATCCGTAAAAAACTCCGCCGGTGTCATACCCAGGCACTGGATGATATCAAGCAGGGTGCCGACTGACGGTGAATTCTGATTTCGCTCAAGCTGGGAGATAAATCCCTTCGTCAGCTCAGCTCTGTCAGCAAGCTCCTGCTGGGTAAGTCCGTACTGGATACGAAGCTCCTTCATACGACTGTCTCTTATACACATCTGACGCTGCCGACGAATTAGACGGTGTAGA
>ERZ1027077.400-NODE-400-length-15829-cov-5.579244_pt1 | contig 15829 bp, 13 predicted proteins | sample MGYA00519280_ERZ1027077 | MGnify/ENA primary metagenome ERZ1027077 (study PRJEB26926, sample SAMN06164528) | human gut metagenome | biome: ENVO:00009003; feature: ENVO:2100002; material: ENVO:00002003 | host: Homo sapiens | place: USA | collected 2012 ... | reverse complement strand
AACTGTACTGAAGACTGTTCAAGGTCAATATCAATTCCATCAAATCCATATTCATTTATAATATTATCAACATCATTAGATGACAATGAAAACCACTCTCCTGAAATCCTCTTGTCGGAAAACTTATCATGCAAACATCTCTCTATATCACCTTTTACACAAGCTATGATACTTAACCTTGGATTAGCGCATCTTAAATCCCTCTCTCTCTTCTTTACATTAAACGTCTTACCTATTTTAATATCCTTACTTAAACCATCGACAGCCAAATAGGTGAATATATTACAATCATGATCATCATCTACATCATTTACCAATATATCAATTATATCATCGACAGATTCGAATATACCCATTTTTATAAACTTACATATATCCTTTTGAATACAAACAATCCTTTCCGATTCTTGCTTGGTGTATAAAAACTTATCACATTCACCGGTAATAGTCTTATTTATAGCAAAAATTATTCTCTCAATATCATCGGAGCTAAAAAATGAAGACAGATACCTATACATATCACTATACTCGTTTCCTCCCCTTATATATATAATAGCGTCATTGCTTATATCTGATCTTCCAAACATTTTTATACATTCATTATATATAGATGGATGTAATTCCATGGCGACCATCATCCATATCTCTTTAGCACACATAACCAACCTATTCGATCCTCTACCGGTAGATTTATACACCCCAAGCGATTTTAATGTCTTGACAAGAGAGGTATTGTTTACGTCATTAATAAAACTTGATAAAGATATACCTCTTATATACTTGTCTTTTATAACATAATATATACGCTCAGAACTATTCCTATTGGATAAAATTCCCTCTATCCTCTTATCACTCCATCCTTCTACGATCCTCTTTCTTAAATAAGCCTCTTGCAAGTCAGTCAAAGACATAAATGATGTTTCTTCATCACATCTAATAGGTACACCGAATAAAATTTTACTACTTGAAATCATATCATAATATTTTACACAATTAAATATTATGCAAATATAGGAATAAAAAAGCAAAAACACACATACCATGAAATAAAAAAAAGACCCGCCTATTTCTAGGCAGGTCTTTCTATCAAACTAACGTTGTTTATTTAAAAGAAGCCACATTATCCTTATCCATTCTATATCTATACAATTCATTCTCGTTAAGGTTGAATTGCTTGGCGACCATATCCAGAATCTCCTCCACAAGATAATCGGGCAGCTCCGGGTCGATGTCCGTGGATTGGATACCGGCGGCGTTGATATACCCCGACAGGTCCACCCTGACAGGACGGCGGTAGTACGTCATCTTAACCTCCTCGGTACGGAAGCCTGACTCGTAGACCACGACCTTCCCGTTCCCTATGGAGTAGAATGTCTCACGGTAGTCGTAAGAAGGACGGTTATTCTCGTCTCCAAGAAGCTCATGGATATTCTCGTTCTTAGCCTCCCACATAACGAAATCAGTGGCCTCACACCCTTTGTATGAGAAAACACCTTTTATGTTAGAGAACCATAGATAGTCGTCAGGTAAGTTAAAGGACGTAGACTCAGGGTCATCCATCCTACCCGCATTATCCAACGACATCCAATAAACAAGAAGGTTTTGGATAAAGCGTATAGTCTCGTCATCCTTCCTATTTAGATAGTACTTAACTAACCGGTCTTGGGCCTCGTTGAACAACAGCACGAACCTTCCCGGATCCAGCTTAATCCCGCCATTGGCCAGATTCTGCTCGTTCTTCTGTAAAGACCTTAGATACGCTTCTTGGATTGTCATAATTATTCCTCCTTAACCTTATCACCCTCCTCTACGTCATCCTTCTTCTTAATATCCTTAACCTTCTTGGCCTTGGACTTATCATCGATATTAGACATAGATATGATCTCCTCATACTCATCCAATACATTAGCCTTTATGTTAATAAAGTCTTTCTTGGTAGCCAAGAACTCGGCGGATGTCCGAACGTCAGGTCCTATGATCTGGCCATTATATTGTAATCCGGATGGAGTCATATTGATACGACCATTTCGTTGAAGGACGTTTACGATACGGTAAAACTCAAGAACTTCCTTGAAATCACCTTCCAATGACCGATCCCAGATATCAAGCAGATAATCGACATTGGTCTTCTTCTCATTCATCCAGTTTGATAGAGATCCTGTATAATACTCATCCTCCGTGAAATCCGGGCGAGTTACGATACCGATGTAAAGAAGAAGATCGATGACAGCCTGACGATCGTCGCCGCCTTTCTTAAGGGCGCTGATAAACTTATAGCTGATGTTCATCTTATTGATCTCACGCTGCTGAACGAAATCCTTCATATTGTCTTTCTCCACGAAACAGAACATGGAGTTCATGAAGACAGGATCGCCATCCATTTCCTGAGGAGTCAACATGCCGGAAAATACAGCCAGATATAAATAAAATAACTCAACGGTATTAGCCGTATTATAAACCTTACCCATGAAGATCTTATCCTTAGCGTCATCCCAAAATTCTAAATTGGTTTGAGATAGATCCATCTGTGACATTTCCTCGAAAGGCTTCATGATATTATCTACCCGCTGTTTGACGAGCTTATCGATCTCATTCTTGTCAAGACCATTATAGCATCTTGATCTTGGATAAAAACCGGTGTTATAGGCCTTGGAGAAATCATCCCAAGGGCAACATACGTGAGTGGCGTTCTCCGGGAACGGAGCTTTAGCTATATTAGCGTCTTGAAAGGCCTGAGGAGCACTTCCATCGTGTTTGCCTACAACCTCATATAAGGTATCTGACATGATATTGAAACCGTTTACCTCGGCCAATACCTTCCTTGATTTTAAAATCTCTTTCATTTCCTTATTTTTGCGTTACTTTCCTAAAAAAAAGAGGAGAGGAATATCCTCCCCTCTAAAAACCAAATTACATATGAAAAAAAACTTAGCCTAAGTAGTTCGGTTGAAGCTCGATAATCAAGAACTTGCTGTTATCCATAACCCAAGCCGCTGAAGCTGAGTGGCACCAGAATTGCTCTTTCATGCCCGGCAAGGATGATACGATCTCATTACCGTTGGCTTTGTGCGCCCAACGACCGTACTCATAGCCCCACCACATACTTACACCTTCTGGCTTGATATAGAATACGTTGTTATTCATATTACCTAACTTAGCGTTAGCCGTATTAGGAATAGCGGAATATGCGTTAGTCGATCCAGCGTCAGTGATATTCTCGATAATACAAGAATAAGAAGATCTAGGATACATGCCATTCACTAACTCGCTACGATCTGTCATGTCAGCGTAATCCAAAGAAGGATCGTGCTCGAACTCAACATTACCGATGCCCGGGATGAAAGCTCCCTTAACCTGAACCGGACCTAAGATCATGGCGTCATTAGTACCAGAGATAGGGTTAGAAGGCAACATCCTATCGCTTCCCATACCCCAGCTTAAGTTCTGCAAGGTAGTGAAGAACGATTCCCTGATCAACTTCTCTAAATTGATCATAGCCATAGCTCCTACCTTGAACTTAATCTTACGTTCCGTAATAGGAAGATCCTGACGTCCACGGAAAATATAAGATGCGGCAGCCATAAGCGTGTCCTTAGTAATACCCATCGGACGGCTATAGTAGATAGTGTAACCACGGCGAAGCTGACGGTAGATACCCTCATTCAAATGGATAGGACCATTTTGATCCATGATAATACCACCTTCTTGCCACATCAACTGTCTAGCTTCCAGCTTAACCAACTCAGCCATACAGAATACCTCCAGCGTGGACGCTACCTTAGCCGTACGCAAATCAAGTCTACCATTAACAGTCTTACCGATAATAGCCAAATCAGGAATATTGCCCTCATACTCGCTTCTCATAGCATTCATACGACGAAGAGCGGTCTCCACAAACTCTGAAGTGCTGTTCTGGGCGGCCTGCATGGACTTCATACCAGCATACATAGTTGTCTCACCCTCAACACCACGGTGGTTTCCTAAACGGAACTCACAGGTCATGGAACCAGCCTTGTCAGCTCCAGATACCTTAGAGAACTGGGTGCTATACTCTCCAAGAGCATGACCGATCTTCCAATAACGGATACCCGGACGTAATTTCTCTTTAGGGAAGTATTTAGCCTTACCGCCAATAACACGACCCCAATAACGTGTCAAATCTCCTTCTGTCTTAGACGGGATCTCACCTGAGATAAGGATATTACAACCGTTAGCGGCATCGTAGGTAATGACATCATAAGCCGTAAACTCAGACGTGTTCAAAACGATATCAAACAAACTACCATCAATACCCGGTTTTAGATGATGACCTGAAGTATCCTCAGCCGTAACGACAGCGAATGTCTTTGTAACAGGTAAATCATAACGGAAAGAAGCTCCAATACCGTTAACGGAGATCGTAGCGCCGTTATTAATCATACCCATATACATCGGGACAGGATAGTTAGCGATATTAGAGAACAAGTTCAACAGACCCAAATGATTCTTATCCGGATCCTCATAATACCAGCTCGCCAATGAGCCTAAGTTATGCTCTACAAGCGAAGTCTTATAGTTCTTGGCATCGGTGAAGGCGATTACATTATCACCATTCACAGTAGCCGGGAAACTTTTTGTCAAAAAAGGGTTCATAATTATCTATCTTTTAATGTTATACACTCTTTGATCCACTCAGATCAAGGAAGTTAGCCTCTATAGTATCATTATCGATATTATTTTTATTCTGCTTTCCTCCCTTATTGCCAGAAAGAAGAGTGATGGTCTTCTTATTGACCTCCATCTTAGCCTTGTTAGTCTTCTGTTTAAGGAACTCGTCCTTATTCATCAAGAACAAAGCCAAATCAGCGGCCATGTCCGGATTCTTGATAGCCTCCGAATAAGCTTTATCTATAGCCGTATGACCTTGATTGTCTATCGGCTTGGTAACGAAATCGACAGCCTTACCTATCATCGTGTCAGTCAACTGGAATCCTGAGCTTATAGACGTCTTAAGACCTTTCTTATAGACTTTCATCTGCTCAACTAATTCCTGTCTCCTTTTCTCGGACTTTTTTTTCTCCTCCTCGATAAGGTTATCCATCTCCTTTTTCAGGATATCATGGAACTTATTGGCCTTGGACTCAATAAACTCATCGCCCTTGCCGATCATCATCTCCATATTATCCTTTATCTCGTCTTCCGGCATACCCAACATCTTATAATAATGCTGGATGACCGCAAGCTGATCATTCTTGTTACTCATATCAAGGTTGTCCAACGGCGCCTGAATGTTCTGATATTGGCTTAATAGTTGGCCAACGTTACCACCGGCCTTATCCACCTCTATCATCTTCTTCATAAAGTCAGACATAGAACCGGTATCAACCTTATCCTTCAACAACTCATCAGCCTTATCCTTGATCAATCCCTCCACTATATCGAGTAAATCATCCTCTTTAGTGATAGTAGAAAGATCGACCGGTTTATCATCTACCATAATATCAAGGTTGTCAATACTATCGATAATACCTCTAGCGGCCATCTTCTCCAAAAAAGATTTCCCATTAAACCCTGATACTACATTATTATCAGTACCGCCTTCGCCAAAGGAATCAGGGTCTGGGTTGGTAGCATCGCCGCCCTTATCCCCGCCACCGTCAGCCGCTCCGCCGTCGGCAGGCTCTTCCTTGGAATCACCTATAGGATTACCATCCTTATCATATTTACCCTCGATATTATTCTTATCGCCATCACCGTCACCACGGTAAAAAAGTTCCTCGACACTCATGGTCTTAAAACCCTTAGCGAAATCACCCATGTCATTCATACAATTTCCTTTTTTGCTTTTTACAAAAGTATTATTAATCCAATTACCAATTAAATCAAACCCATTATAGTATATGACAGAATTTTACGCCAAAATGATTACAGATTTTGTAAAAATATTTACAAAACTTGTAATCAATTCTTGTTTATTATTGACGTAAACCTATCTGTATCAGAACGTTTGTTTCTAGCGTCTATCTCCTTTTCCTTTAATTCCAACTTCCTTTTCTCTATCTCCTCACGAGATCTTCGCTCAGCCTCGGCGTTAGCCTGTCTGGTTCTCATATCCTCTTCCTTGATATCAAGATCTCTTTCCCTTAAAGCCCTATCAGCCATAGCCTCGACATAATCCATGCCTTCCGAGTTGTTCTCGGTCCTAGCCGCTTGACCGGCGGCCATTATGCTCTTACCCCGTAAATCGAAGTTACCCTTGATATAAGCCAGCTCCTTCTCCTTCTCATGCTCGTCATTACGGACCTGTTGATCGGCCTCGGCTTTTTGCTGTACAAGTCGTTGTTGATTCTGGTACTCCTCCTGTCTTACACGATCTGCGTAAGATCTGGCATCCCTTCCTATCTGATTCATCTCAGCCGTCGAGTTGGCATTCATCATTCTAGTGATATCAAGCAAGTCATTGCCCAAAGTATTCGTCTGTAATATATATTGCTTCAAATTCTCCAATTCCAGACGTTTCTTGGAATTAGAGACAGCCATAACATTAAGATGACGTAACGACAAGCTATTATCCGTAAGACTGACGTAAGCCAAGGACAGATCGCTGTTCCTGTACATCACGGTCCAATCGTATCCTTCCTTCTGGCATACTTGAGCCACGGCTAGATGAATATCCAATGTCCGTTTCTTGAAGTCATCGAAATCATTAAAGTAAGTCTGGGTCTGTAGCATAGTAGCGTTAACTCCCTGTTTTACGCCCGTAGAACTCTCGTATCTAGTTGACTGACCCATCGCTTGCTCGGATATACCTATCATCCTATAAGCCATCATATAGGCGTAAGACGCCATTTCCATACGGGATCTTATCTGATCCGTATTAGTAAGATCATATACACCGAACTGATTATATATGCTGCTCATCTGCGGATTCTGGTAAGGATTGTTTGTGTCATTACCACCTACACCCATAAATGAGACGGACTTAACGATCTGCATAAAAGTAGCCAAAGCTCCCTTCTTGTCCATCATATCCTTATATTCCGTAGGCAGGAATCCTAAGTCGCCTAAGAAGAACTTACCGATCTCCTTCTCGGCGTTATTGTATAGCTGGTTCATAGCAAGGTTATACATCATCTGGAACGGCTGTATGCGATCAGCGAGACTAGCCCCTATAAATCCAGAAACCGGAATGACATAATCATACAGACTGCTGTCACCATGTATCTGATGAGGTATTGGATCCCCACCGATATATATAGGCTTATCCATTAAATTACCTCCGGTGATCTTAACGCCAAACCTAACCTCAGGGACATACTCCAAGATATAGGTGTTCACCTCAGGATCACCAACGGCTTCGGCCATAACCCTCTTCACTTTCTTGATACCGTTCTTCTCCAAGAACTCCGGGAGCAGCTCATCGGTAACAAGCTCCTGATCCACCATCCCAGTCTCCGTCATGTAAGTTATTAGAAATACCGGTTTCATGGACACCCAATATCCCTCCATAACCCTAAAAAGGCGGGAATCTATCTCATATCTCTTGCCATTGGACATGTCAGAGTTAAAATAGCCAAATGGATGGAAGCGGGGCAAGAAGCGGGGCTGGGTGTGTTCCTCCCCGTCCGGCCCGAAGGTGTGGTACTCGCCCATCGGAACACCATAATAGTCCTCAGCGGCAACTATAGACTCATAGTCATGGTATCCTTTCCATGGAATAACCTCATTCTCGTACATACCGGTAATAGACGGCTTCTTTTTCTTCCAGTCATACCTAGTACCGTCATTAGATACCCATCCCTCATAATCATCATCACCTCCCATAATCCGACGCTTGTCCTTGGCTGTCATCTTATGGCCGTATCTTGATATCAACTCGACACCCTCGTAATAATGAAGACGACCCACATAAGATCCATATTGCGGGTATTTTACATCAGGATGGAAAACTTCCATAGGACTCCATACCTCCGGACGGTAGTAATCGAAACCAACGAAATGATTCCGGAACATCTTTCCGCTAAGAAGACGATCCCGGAAATTCTCCCTGTCAAGCTCATCCATATAAAACCGGCTACGGTCAGCCTCGATCGTATGATCCCCCCATACCGCCGCCTGCGTCTTCCATCTTGTACTCATGAACCTCTGGATATCATCAGGGGTCATAGACGCCTTGGCCTGTTGTATTTGCTGAACATAAGCCTGACGTTCCTCCTCGGAGTTGAACTCATTATACGTCGGATCAAGTCCTGCCTCCACAAGACGCTGATTAACGATAATATCCCACTGTTCTTGTATATGACGATGAAGTAAGTTTGACATCGTATCCTCATACTCACTTATAGCCATATCCCCTACCTCGTTAACCGTATACTTATCCTGTAGGTTTGTCAGCCATCCCTCAAAGGCATTTACGATACCACCTATTATATCATAATGCTTCAAGAAAGAAGGTATCCTTATATCGCTCCTTAACTTCTGCACGTTCCTTAGCTGAGGGATGACATCCGCCATCTCCATAAAAGATAACTTACCATCCGCCATCAGATAATAGTCACGGTACATCTGGTTACGATCATACTGTTTCAACCCTATCGTCTCAAGAGCGTCCATACAATCCTCCTTCCATTTCCTGTTCTTTTTCTTCGTGGAAATAGCTTGAGGAGGTAATCCTAATAACGCTCCTTTTGCTGGAAAAGAATGATCTCTATTAAACACTTCCATGATTATTCAATTTTATTTACAACAAAGATAGGCGTTTAATTGACATTCATTTACCTAAAAGCTCCTATAGATACCGATCCAAAGGCAGAGGCATATACCTCATGGTGTTTATAAGCGTCTTCCTTGCGGGCATTATTCATCTCCTCGATCTTCGATTTAGGCATGTAATTGTTATCGTCAAAATATCTGGCGAGAACCAACGCATGCCCGAAGGCTATTATCCTATCGACGTTCAATCCGGGCTTATACTGTATTATCTCATCCAATAGGGCTATATCATCGATCAGCTCAATACCCTTGACAGTTATATCAAGACCAGTCTGATCATCATAACCGACAACGAAATCCTGCCAGCAGTAATCCACCACGCAGGAGAAGAGCAGGTTCTGGTTGCCGGGGGTAGGGTATAGCCCCAGCTTGCTGTTCTGCCGGGAGCCGGCCTTCACGTACTTATTGGCTATAGCCTCACCAGCGAACAGAAAGAAAGAAGCGGGCATACCACTCTTCCGGTTGAGGTACTGCTCATACATCTGGTCAGCGTTCTCCATAAGACATATAGCCCCATATCCCTTCTGAAGCACCTCACACGTACGGCAAAACTGATCTATGGATGATGGACGAGATACGTAAGAGGCAACTATTCTATAGGCATAAGGATCTCGGATACCAACACGTCTCTTGAATACATAAAAAGCACCTAATGAGGGCGTATCCGACTTAGCCTGTTTGTAGGGATCGCTACCACTCACATATATAAAATCATCAAACCTATTGGATTGAGGCATCTCGAATATCTGGACAGGAGCGTCAATAACACCACCGCTAAACGGAAAACCAGCCAATTGCTTATTCGATTTAGTAGTACCAAGTTTATTCCCCGATTCAAGGAAAACATCACACAGCATGCCGCTATATTGCCCTGACTCAAGAAGATCATTCTTATGCTTGATAGCGTACTCGACCGGGAATAGGTTCTGGGACGAGCTTAAAAAACAGTCGTCGATCGTAAATGGATAGAACATGGTATGAGAGGTATAAGCTACCCTATCTTTCGTAGATAACTTCTTCCGTTCCTCGTTAAGCTTATTGGTACTGGCTTCAAAATCCGTGGCGTCAATCTTGATCTTATTAAGCTTCTTATCATCAGGCTTATCCAAATAATGACCTAACCCTATCGTTCTCTTGACACCGGAGTTAGCCATCTGACCGGGGACAAACATCGCCCATTTCCGTTCTTTCCATGTTTTCCCTTTCATGGCTCTCCGATTTAAAATATCCCAGTCCATGACCAGAAGATTGTATGTATCAGGATCAGAGAACATCTCCTGAGCGTCCTTGGATAGTTCCACCTCACCACCGGTACCAGCCAAAATAGGACTGAGACGCCAGCCGTAAGGAGTGTCGTAGGACGGCATGGCGGCCGTGTACGGCTTCTTAATAGGTCCCTTACCTACCTCGTCGAAAATAGCCGTGGCGGGGGTTAGACCGGCAGTCTTCTGCGTGGATGTCTTCCTACCCATGTTGATATTGGCTATGGATATTATGGCATGAACATCACGAACCCCGTTGGACATACGCTTGCCTAAGGTGACACCAGAACTCCAATCGGTCTTGGTCCTATTAATCCTGAAAAAAGGATGCACATGATCAAGACCATACTCACAATACTCACCTATATTAGATAAATCGCTATCGCTGAAACCTACCACGGAATGACTAAGCCCGATCGTCATGGTAGCGTTCATCTGAAGAAGGGATGACATGATAGTCGTATTATGGGATACGACAAAATTAGTGGTAAGAAACTGATGGGACTTATTATCGACCTCAATACAAGTAGCTTTATATTTCCCGTAATAATCTATATCGGATATCCTAAGCCTATTATGGGTCTTGGATATATACATATCATCACCATCCATGACGCAATAATATCCCATAGACCAGAATATTCTTCTTACGAAGGATATAATATACTCACTTTTGTAAACGACCTTAAAACGATCGTCACCGGTACTTATACCGCAAGATATCTTCATGAATGAGCTTATAAACAACTCCTTCTGTTTTTTGGATGAATAAATAATATCATCCATCTCCTTATTGCTTAACTCGAAGATCCTGTCGGTAGATCCACAAAGGAAAGAGGCGGTCAGAGACCCAAGGAGCTGGGGCGACATCAGCCACCGCCGCTCGGGGAAATCCACGGCCTCCCCTATGTCTATAGTCATCTTCTGGAAGTCAGAGTGGATGATACCCATAGTGCTCATGACTTTATAATCACCATGATATTTAACCTTCCACTGATGTTGACCGCAACATACTATACTGCGCCCGTCCTCAAACGTAACCTTATACATATCAACGAACCCTTGAGGATATACGCCTACTACAGTCGTAAGCTTACCATCATCGCCATATATGATATCACCGATATCAGCGAACCCTATCTTCTTAGATCCATAAGGAGTATATATCAGCTCCGAGTCCAGAAGGGCCTTTCCAAAACGACGGGTACCGAACATCCCTAACCCTTTCTTCTCCTGACGGGCACGTTGATACATCTCGGCGAAAAACCATTCATTATCACGTAACCGGCTGATAGCCGGAACACGCTCTCCATTTGGAAGGTCTTGAAATACGGGAAAGAAATTAACATGCCAATAAAGCCATGGAGGGATGAACGTACCGTTGATAGTTATCCCGTTCTTGACCTTATAAGCCTCCTCCGTGAAAAACTGCTTAACATCATCATCCTGATCCTCCCAACCGAACAGATCGTTCCATACAGGGGGATTCTTCATATTTACATAAAATTCTGGACTCGTGCTTAAACTCATGATCGCATATTTTTTAATACGGATTCTATACCACCGGAAACCTGTCCCTTACGTTCCTTTTTCTGGACATTGCTTACACTCCTGTATACATCCATTATCCCACTCTTCTCCATATACGAGTCATTCCATACGTTGATCTTATCGATCAGCTTGGATATGAAATCGAACGCCCTAGCCATATCCTCATGCTTCTCCTTATCCCATGGATGCTTGGCGATATACGTCTTGGCGTCATCCACGGCCTTGGCTATGACCTCAAGATTATCATTTACCCGATCGACGTCCTTACTCGTCGGCTTTCGTCTTCCCTGTGGCATTGGCTTTCATGTCCTTAAACTCGTTATACTGTTTCATAAGAAGCTTATAAGATTGAACAACCCCGATCTTACTTACTTCCGTCACGCTCATGTCATGGAACATATCCTCAAGCTCCTTGTCAGCGTATCTCAGACGTTCCTTGTCATCATAAAACACGAATCCAGACGTTCTGTCTTCTATAATGCTCTTGGCGGTGGACGCATATGTCGTATCTAAATCCAGATCCATACCGAAGCTGGTAGCCAACTGGATTATGAACATCAACCTAGAATTGACTTTTACAGCCTCTATATTCAACATCTGTATCTTATGGGTCATCTCATGAAGAACGACAAAATCCTCCTCTTTTATCAACGAAGATGATTTAAGGGCTATCTTCTTAGTCCTATCCTCAATATCGCTATACAGACGCTTGCTCTCACGTTTTATGGCTATCCAATGCCTTATATGGGTATCCGCCTCTTCTTTAAGATAATCCCTGATCTCTGTTTTTATATCTTTATCTTCCATATTACGCATTATAATCATTGTTATTTAACTCGATCTCATCACTGATACTCTGATCTATTATTCTTAATAAATCCCTGGTACTAACATCCCGCAAGAAGCGTACGTTACCACCATTAGCCTTAGCAACTCTCCTTAAAGCGGAGTAAAGTATATCACCCAGCGAATATTCGGGTAACTCACGGCAACCGACTTCCATGACAATAAGAGCATGGATACGATCATCTATCTTACTTCTTACAGGACTTCGCATAGTATTTACTTATAAGCTTCCCCTATAATACGTAGCGGGAAATGTTTGAAATTACGTTCAGGATCATCCTTCGTATAACCCATAAGAGATAGATGTTTCTCAAAATGACCTTCCGTATATTTTGAGGTATCTAACGTCATCCTAAATATAGTTCTATTCTCATTGTCAGGATGTTTGTTATATGAAACGTCTCCCATACATCCACATCCAAGATGATGCTCCTTGACATGGAAACCATCTTTATGGGTGATAAATAACACGATTTCTATCTTATCACCTATTTTCTGATCAAAAATATTTAGATAAAACTCGCTCTCGTCATCCGTAAGTCCTATATCAAATGCATCGTTAGGGCACTCGATATTAAAATCGTTATGATCGGCCGTTATCACCTCCATAGCATTCCATTTGGCTTTCTCTCCTTCCACGAACTTCAACGGACATACCTCGGTCTTCATCCAAGCCTTTTCCTTGATAAAGCAACCGCACAACGAGCATGCCTGTCTTCCCATCAATCTTTGCAGCAATACCTTAGCTGGTAACTTAAAGAAAGCTATATTAGAAGAGTTCTTAGGACATTTCTTGCATAAATCAAGACGATTCTTGTACCACTCCGGATAATCCTTCTCATCCTTAGGAATCCTACCCAATAAACTGTCTTCCCAAGCTTGGGCTATTACTTGGGCCTTACCGATTGTTTGCATATTATTTCTTAAATTGTTTTTGTTGAAAATCCTGTAATTGTTCCCATGTCATTCCATACCGACATTGATACATGGCCTCATGGTTATCACGTATAAGAGGATCTCCGTTCTTCAACCCCTCCATATCCTCTATCGCATTAATCTTCTTATCAAGACAATCAAGCTCAATAGGCATCCTTTCATCCGGATAACGATTACCTTCCTTGACAAATATCCGGCGTATCTTATCACGCCTTACCCGCATCTCTCGGAGATTGCATATAACGTATCCGATAAACGGGATTCTGATAGATATATTGTCAGTATACCTAGCTAGGTGATGGATGTAAGATACGGATGCTTTCATGCACCACTCTACCTGTTGTTTGGTAAACTTCCCATCAGATCTTCTTACCACCTCATCCACGATATCCCTATCGAATGAAATAAGATTCCTACCCATCAATATCCAATTTGTTTCTCTTGAACACAAACCCCATTACACGGGTATCATCACCCTCCCCGTCAAGAATAAAATAGTTACGTAAGCTTCTCATCTCAATAGACAGCTTACGGGTACGGAAGTTCCCGTTCTTCTTGTCCACCAGAAAACCTCCACGTTTAAGCTCGTTGTTCAGGACAGCGACGTAAGATTCCTTCTGTCCATGACAATCCATGTACTTAGCCCTGGTATCATCAGAGTATCCGTAGTTGATGTAGAAAGAAAGTAAGTTTATCGTCCTTTCAGTAATCAAGCTCCTACCCCTAGAATCCAGATAGCCGTTGTATATCCTTAAGAACTGCTGGATCATATCCAGTCTAGTATCGTAAGGTAATGCGAATACGAAAGCTTTTCTCTGCTCGGCCATACAAAATTAGTTTTCGACAAAAATACTTTAAAAAAATATTATTGTCAACAAAATATGATATAATCAGTGTAATATATGCTGACTAACATGTATTTACGAGAATCCAAAGGGAAAAGGCTGGTGGGGTAGTACGGACGAAGTCATGTATGTCTACGGCTGGCTACAACAGCGAGAACAGTGAAATTCACGTACGCTACGCACGTGGACGGCGGTGGACAGCCTTATCCTGCCTCACGGGATGCGACCACTCCTTTTTTCTTTTTGGCTTCTTATCGCCCATGACATAGCCCAAGGCATCCAAAGGGGAAAGGTTGGTGGGGACACGCTGGGACACCCAAGGTAAGGCTACCGACGTCATACCGGACAATGCCGCCAGAGGTTCGCTATTGACATGGACGGCGGTAGAGTTATGTTAGCCTGCCGGAGCGTGAGCGACCGCATATGACCTTACTTTTTTCCCTTTGGATTCCTTCCTCCCCAAGCTATGGGATATAAAGCCAAGGGGAAATGGGAGGCCTTGGGGCATGGGGACTGCCGTAGAAGATACGGACGGCCGGAGCGTGAGCGATCGCACAAGACCTCACTTTTTCTTCTTTGGCTTCTGCTCCACCCGATCCCCCTACCGGGGCACCGGCTTCCGGTATAGGATACGGCTTCTACCATGTTTAGCCTGCGGTATGCTACCTGACGGCACCATACCTTGGCGGTAAAAAGCAATGTTTTATTAAATAGAGACTTTAAGTGGAGTACACAGGAACTCGACGTCAGGAGAGGTTCTGTGTACGGATAGAGATATTAGAAAGTAGTATATGTTTATAGAGTTAATTATATTTAATAAATATACCTATTAACGCGCGCGTAACAAGTGTTGTGTCAAAAATGATCTTCCACAAACACAGTGATTTACCCTCTCTAATTTATTACGATAATTTCGTATAAACAACAAATGGGTGACCTTCACAGGCTACCCATCCATCTGAATAACTTGTTTCGTATTGATGAAACTTGTATATTCGCAGAAAATAAAATCCACTATGGGAACAAAGATAGGAATTTTACATATAATGAAATCAAATTTCGATAAGATTCTTACCGAAAGATATACTCCACGTAATATTCAGGCCAAAAAAGATGAGCTAGGATGCGTAAAACTTCCAGCCGGGTCACTTATATGTCCAGTCGATTTTAAACCTGTTACCAATAAGGAAGGCAAAAAAGTGACAGCTATAAAATATTCATTGAAACATGATGAGTATCATGGATCAGGTATTCAGATCAGTGATGAATGTAAGATGGCAATGATATATCTTATTATCATAAACGTATTCAAACATGTGTTTCTAAGAAATAGGATGCATGGCGGGAATAGAGATCAGATAGAGATCAATACCAATGATTTTATTGATATCCTATCAGATGGATGCGCTTATTTCTGCTACCGCCATGTGTTAAGGGATTCTCATGAGGATATGAACTACCAGCTTATAAGCTTAAAGGCTTGGGCTGAAGGAGAGATTATGATAGCTTTATCAGATATCATAAAATACAAGCATAAGGCTAGTAAGACCCCAAGGATAAAGGATATGTTTGTAAAGAAAGGAGAATCTGTATATACCTGCCTTGATAAAAATCTGTCTCTTATACACATCTCCGAGC
>ERZ1027077.377-NODE-377-length-16270-cov-5.315449_pt1 | contig 16270 bp, 9 predicted proteins | sample MGYA00519280_ERZ1027077 | MGnify/ENA primary metagenome ERZ1027077 (study PRJEB26926, sample SAMN06164528) | human gut metagenome | biome: ENVO:00009003; feature: ENVO:2100002; material: ENVO:00002003 | host: Homo sapiens | place: USA | collected 2012 ... | reverse complement strand
GACTGTTCTCGAAGCGGCTGACAGGCAACCAACTTATTTCTGCAATGATTCTTACCTGGCTCGTTGGTATTATGGCTCGCGTCATAATTCCCGCCTCCGTTATTAGTCCAAGCCTTATAGAGTCAGTTGCCGGTTGTGTACTTCCTGTACTTATCCTTGCAATTATGGAAGTTTGGTCGGCACGTAAAAAGTATGAAGATAATGGTTATCAAGCCATTTGTGAATATACTGATCCTGAAGCCGATCGCGAACCGACATTAAAGGAGAAAAAAGCGGTATTAATCTATTCGCATTTGGCTGTTAACTGCTTCTGTATTACCATTGGTGTCGTTGCGCTCTTACTGATAGGTCTGCTTATTGCTGGCGATCCGAAGACTCTTGCGGTCAAAGGAATTGTGATAGGAAGTATCGTACTGATGATTGCCATGATACTTGCTTATGTGATATACAGAATTATATATGCAAGACGTCTGAAAATGTCTAGCTAGTCAATTATTAATAACCCTAAATACTAATCAAATGAATCTAAAGATGTTATTGTTTGCAAGTGTGTCGCTTGTGCTTTTTGCATCTTGTCATAACTCGGATGAACCGTATATGACACTCGCGACAAAGACACTTGATGTAGAAGCAGAAGGTGGGCTTTTCACTGTTGACCTTTCATCTAATGTCTATTACAGAGTCAATAACGATTGCCAGACCGATGGAAGCGATAGCCATTGGGCAGTTGTTGATTCGCATGAGACACAAGGTGAGATTACTAAGTTTACAATCAAAGTCTCTGAAAATTCATCGACTAGTTCACGTGTCGGTGCCATTCGTTTCATTGGCGATGATGTAACTCCTCTAAAGCTGGTTATTACCCAAAAAATGATTGTTCCGAAAGGTATCAGTCCTATCACCGAATCGATTGACGCAACTACAACAGAATCCTCATTCAAAGTCTTTGGCGATAAGGAGTGGAAGGCTGTGTGTACAGATGCGGATGTGACCGTTTCTCCTGCAAATGGGGTAGGCGAATGTGATATTAAACTTACTTTCCCGGAGAACAAGACATTTGCCAAACGGACAATTAAAGTAACGGTAACCATCCAGGATGATACAGACTATACCTATACTCTTGTACAAGATGCTTTCTCGGGCATTTTGGCTGATTGGGACTTGAAGAGTTTAACTGCCAACACAAGTGGAACATTTGCTGATGATGAGGCACAGTCTGTATTCCCGGGAACCAATGGCAAGTATCTTGCTCCGAGTGCCGGAAGTGGTAAGATTGAGTATTGGGCATGTGACCGGACAGGTTATGTAGCGCAGACTGCCGTATGCAGCCGTGCCGTAGGTGGTAATGGTGACCCGTATGTATCAGGAGCTATTCCGGGTGATTATTGGTATGTCTATGGGGATATGAAAGGTACGACCATTCCTGCCGGTACCAAGATACACTTCTATTTTGTGACCAAATTAGGAACGATGTGTTCCAACTACTGGATGATCGAGTTCAAGGATGGAGAAGAATGGAAACCGGCTCTTCCGACTTCGACTCTTCAGGAAAGTGCGACAGAGACACTGTCGGGTGCACCTATCAATTATTCGGCAACTATTACCTACAACTTTGCGGGAATGTTGCTCGATGAAAAAAACAATGGCGCATATATCCCTGCCGAAGGAATATTTACCACGACTAAGGATATGGATGAGATTGTGTTAAGATTTGGACAGGCAGGCCGTCTATGTCTTAATGGCGCCAAATTCGCTGGAAAGTATATAGACTGTACACACGCAAGCGGCCAGACACGTTTTTCAGCGCAACATCCGAGTAACCCTGAAACAGGTGAGGCAATCAGAGAATATAACGAACATGTATTGCTTGAAATCGTAGAATAAAGAGTATGAAAAAAAGTATATTAAGCCTGTTATTGGCATGTTTCCTGCAAATCAATCTGGCTTTTGCACAGAATGTAATGAAGGGTGTCGTTAGCGATGCCAATGGTCCTCTTGTCGGAGTGGTGATCCACGATAAAGACAATGCAAAAGGTACTACCTCCGATATGTCGGGAAAGTATGCGCTCAATGGCGCTGAATCAGGCCATACAATAGAATTCCGTTATCTTGGTTATGTGACCGAGACTGTGGTATGGGATGGTAAAAGTGTAGTAAATATAAAACTTAAAGAGGATGCTGTACAACTTGAAGAGACGGTTGTTATCGGCTATGGATCTGTAAAGAAGAAAGATCTTACAGGTGCGGTTGGTGTAATCAACAGTTCGCTTATCGAGAAACAGAGTACGTCTCAACTTTCACAATCTTTGCAAGGACTGATTCCGGGACTGACGGTTACCCGTTCGAGTAGTATGCCGGGAGCGAGTGCTACGGTTCAGGTGCGTGGTGTGACAACAATGTCTGATTCGAGTCCGCTTATCCTTGTCGATGGTATGATGGTCAGTAGCCTTGACAATATAGCAAGCGAAGACGTACAGCAGATTACTGTACTTAAAGATGCAGCTTCTGCATCCATCTATGGTGCCCGTGCTGCTGCCGGTGTTATCTTGATAACGACTAAGGAGGCAACCGAGGGACAGCTTTCGATCGGTTACAACGGAGAGATTTCGTTGTCTTCTCCTACCGAATTTCCGAAATTCCTGACAGACCCTTATCACTACATGACAATGTATAACGAATGGTCGTGGAACGATGCCGGTAATCCTGCGGGAGGCGAGTTTGCCAACTATTCACAGGACTATATCGACAACTATGCTACCAACAACAGGTATGATCCCATTCAATATCCTATCTATGATTGGAAAGACGCTATTCTTTCGAATACCGCTATGCGCCATAAGCATAACTTGACCATGACGTATGGCAACAAGGTAATCAAGAGCCACACTTCCGCTACCTACGAAAATGCCGACGCTATCTATAAAGGTTCAAACCACGAAAGAATCTCTATCCGTTCGCGTAATAATCTCAAGATTAGTGATAAGCTCTCCGGTTCTATCGATTTCTCGGTACGTTATGCCACGAAAAATGACCCGACTTCCGGTAGTCCGATTCGTGCAGCTTATATGTATCCTTCCATTTATTTGGGACTTTATCCGGATGGCCGTGTTGGTCCCGGTAAAGACGGCAGTCTTAGCAATACGCTTGCCGCCTTATTGGAAGGCGGAGAGAAGAAGACCGTATCCAACACAATGACCGGTAAATTCTCGTTGAGCTATAAGCCCATAAAAGATTTGACCCTTACTGCCAATCTGACTCCTACCGTCGGAACTGTTTCGATCAAGGAGATGAAGAAAGCCATACCTGTTTACGATGCATACGAAACCGATGTTATGCTGGGATATGTTTCGGGATATACTTCCAATTCGTTAAGTGAAGAACGCCGTAACATCAAATCATTGGAGAAACAATTCATCGCTACATACGACAAGACCTTTAGCAAGGTACATAACTTCAATGCCATGGTCGGTTATGAAGATTATAGCTATACGTATGAAACGATGTCGGGATCGACCAACGATATGTCTTTGTCTTCTTTCCCTTATCTTGATTTGGCGAACAAGAATGCTCTTGCCGTAGCCGGTAATTCTTATCAGAATGCATACCGTTCATTTTTTGGCCGTGTCATGTATAATTACGACAGCCGTTACTACCTCCAGCTCAATGCTCGTGAAGACGGATCTTCACGTTTTCACAAGGATCACCGTTGGGGATTCTTCCCGTCCGCATCGGTGGGTTGGGTCATCTCTAACGAGAAGTTCATGCAAAACATAACCCCGATAAACTATCTGAAGTTCCGTGCCTCTATCGGTACGCTCGGTAACGAGCGGATTGGAAATTATCCTTATCAGACATACATTTCGTTCAATAATGCCATTATGTATGACAGTGCAGGTTCTACGCCCCAATCTTCCATGTCTGCCGCTCAACAGGATTATGCGTATGAGAATATCCATTGGGAGAAAACACAGAGCTGGGATATAGGTGTGGATGCCGCTTTCTTTAACAATCGTCTTGACTTTAGCGCAGACTATTATTATAAGAAGACAACAGATATGCTCTTGTCGGTGGCAATCCCGTCGTTTACAGGTTATTCGGCACCTGACAGGAACGTAGGTAAAATGCATACCCGCGGTTGGGAAGTGAAACTCGGCTGGTCTGACCGTATCGGAGATGTAAGTTATGCGGTAAGTTTTAATATCTCTGATTACAAGTCTATAATAGATAATCTTAATGGCAAGCAGCAGTTTAACAGCGATGGTACCATTATTACCGAAGGTGCAGAATATAACTCCTGGTACGGATATAAGACTGCAGGTTTGTTCCAGACCGCAGAGGAAGTCAGTGAAAGCGCTCTGCTTTCGGCTTCTACCAAACCGGGTGATGTGAAATATGTAGATGTCAGCGGTCCGGACGGCACTCCTGACGGAATTATCAATGAGACATACGACCGCGTAGTGCTTGGCAGCTCATTGCCACACTATCTATATGGAGGTTCTATTAGTTTGGGCTGGAAAGGTCTCTCTTTCTCCCTACTCTTCAATGGTGTCGGGAAACAACTTTCACGCCTCACCGAGAGTATGATTCGCCCCATGCAGGGACAATGGCTTCCGGCTCCGTCGGTCCTTCTGAACGACAATGGCAGCCGTAATTATTGGAGTGTGTACAACACTGCAGAGCAGAACGCGGCAGCCAGCTATCCCCGTTTGAGCCATCAGGGCGGTGAATACAACAACTACAAAATGTCGGATTACTGGCTCAAGAGTAGTGCCTATATGCGTATAAAGAATATCAACGTTGGCTATACAGTTCCTAAAAAAATCGTCTCTAAAATCGGAATCAAGGGACTTCGGGTGTACGTCAATATCGATGATCCATACTGCTTTGATAGTTATCTTTCGGGATGGGACCCTGAAGCAGGCGCTTCTACCTATATCACACGCACTTATACATTTGGAGTGGATATCAAATTCTAATGGAGTATGAAAAAATTACATAATATGAAAAAAATACATGTATTGATTTGCATGATAGCTCTTCTATCTGTAACTTCTTGTGTGAACCTCGATCTGAATCCTCCTTCAGCCGCATCCAGTGAAAACTGGTTCTCGTCACCGGAGGAAGTTCGAATCTCGTTGAACGATTTTTATCGCAGTACTTTCTTTGTTATAGAAGAAGGTTGGACGCTGGACCGTAATACGGATGACTGGGCGCAACGAACCAACATTTATACCATTGCGGCAGGTTCACTGAATGCGTCTTCTACAAGTAATCCTAACATCAAGACTGTTTGGAGTTACACGTATAAGAACATTAGTCGTGCCAACCGGATTTTGGAGGCACTCGACAAACTTGAAGGCAAATATTCCACCACTGAACTGAATACGCTTCGTGCCGAAGCCCGTTTTTTCAGGGCGTTTGCTTATTCACGTTTGATTACTCTTTGGGGAGATGTTCCTTTCTACGTGACTTCGATTACTCCGGAGGAAGCATTTGAGATGGGGCGTACCGACAAAGCTGTCGTTCTGAAACAAATTTATGACGATTATGACTATGCCGCAGAAAATTTGCCGGTCGCAAATAATAATAGCGGCGCCACCCGTGTGGACAAAGGAACGGCTTATGCTTACAAGGCTCGTACCGCTCTCTATCAACACGACTATGGGACTGCTGCAAACGCTGCGCAAGACTGTATGGATCTGGAAGTATATGACTTGGCCCCTGATTATGGAGAACTTTTCCGCGACAAGACAAGAGGAAGCAAAGAAGTAATCTTCTCTGTTGCTCACTCAAGCGACCTTGAGTTGGATGAAAACGGTAAACCTACTACACAGGCTATCGGTTCCTTTATTGCCCGTTCGGCAGGCGGTACACATAATGCGCAACCTTCGTGGGAACTTCTTGCTGTCTACGAAATGACGAATGGCAAGACGATTGATGAACCGGGCAGTGGCTTTGATCCTCACGATCCATTTGCCAACCGTGATCCCCGTTGCCTGGAAACATTTGCTGCTCCCGGCAGCCGTATCTATGGTATTGAGTGGAATCCTGCGCCAAACGCACTCGAAGTAATGGACTATACACAAAATCGTATGATTACAAACAAAGATTCCAAAGGCGGTTCGGATGCTTCCAACTGTGCTTACAATGGTTGTTGCCTGCGCAAAGGCGCGCAAGAGTCATGGCGTACTACTTTGTATAACGACAACCCCGTCATTCTCATGCGTTATGCCGATGTCTTGTTGATGTATGCCGAAGCTAAGATTGAACTGGGGGAGATTGACGCTACTGTCCTTGCTTGCATCAACGATGTCCGTGCCCGTGCTTATGGCACCACCCGTACACAAACCAACGACTATCCGTCCATTACGACAACCGATCAGGCAGCATTGCGCAAAGTGCTCCGTCGTGAGCGTCGTGTGGAGTTTGCATGGGAAAATCTGCGCTATTTCGATTTGCTTCGTTGGCATCAGTTTGAGAATGCTTTCGGACACAATATGTACGGATTTACCCGTACAGCCAACAGGGCAAAGGAATACTTTGCGGCAGGCAACTGGTTTTGGCCGGAGACTCCGACATTTGACAAAGACGGATTTCCTTCTTTTGAAGCGATGGCCGACGGAACCTATATCGTCCAGCATGGTGAACGTAAGTATGATGAGAAGATTTATTTATGGCCATTGCCAAGTGATGATGTATTGATAATGAATGGCAAACTTGTTCAAAATCCAGGGTACTAACTTTATTAAATAAATGATATTATGAGCATTGGAGAAATTTTATTGCGCAGTCGCTATCAACCATTGAAAAGGGTGTTGAGCTATGATGTATTCAACACCGGCTTTAACGGCTGGATGACATTAATGCCTAACTTTACGGAATATCCCGATTTTGATGTTCCCAAGACATTGGTCAATAAAGACCAGTGGCCACCGGTCATGCTTAGTTCCGCTACTTTCAGGTATCCGGGTACTCACGGAGCTATGTCCGGCACTTACTCTCTTAAACTTTCGACAAGACCTGTTGCCGCTCCTTATACGGAGATTCCGGCGGAAGGTTGTCTGGGACATGCCATTAAGCGGCTTTCGTTCTCTCGTCCGGGCTGCAAATATTTGCAGATAGAATGTTGGTTTACATACACGGCGGAACAGGATGTGGTGGATGGCGGTGACCGTCCACAACCGGGTTTGCATGAGAGTTCCATCCGCGATTTTGGTATGGGATTCGATGTACAGGAGGGTGGAAAACGTTACCATGTAGGAATTCGCTATCTCAATGCAGTAGATGGCAAATTAATGCAGAAGTGGCAGTATGAACATTCCAATGAAGACATAACCGACCGCGATTGGGCTTATGGACTTGACGGAGACTGGTGTAAGAGGGGAGTCGATCCCTGGTGGTTCGGCCGCCGTTATCCTAATGGCGACCACGATGGATTCAAGGATTTGAAAGATGGTCATCAGAAACTCATTTACAATGAGACCGACTGTAAACTCAATTGGCAATACATGCGTCTGAAACTTGACACAGAGCTTCGTGAATATGTAGAGTTCCAATGTCAGGACAAAATTTGGGATATGCGTGGCATTGCAGCCGATACCGTTGACGGATATGGACGCATCGACAATCTTATCAATCCTCTTTTCTGGGTGGGTACTGATACCAATCGTCGTGTATTCTTTTATATAGATTCTGTTGTTGTTTCACAAGAATAAAAGGAGGAATGTAATATATGAAAATGTTTAATGATTCCCATCTTGAGGTAAAGAAATTCTTTAAAGGCACTTTCTTCACTCATCCTTACGAGGCTGGTTGGGCAGATGAGGCTATATTCTTTGTTATGGTTGAGAAAATAGAAGGAGATCCCGTATTCGAAGGTCGTGTACAACTATCGCAAGACGGTATACATTGGGCTGACGACGGTAGTGAGCCTACAATCTTCAAAGGACTTGGCCAACATATTATAAAGGTAAATTCAAATTTTGGTAATTATATTCGTCTTGCCGTCAGCATTGAAGGCGGAGAGATGTTTTTAAATCTTCATATAGCATGCAAAGGTTAATATTTATATTTAGTCTGTTCATCCTTGCGATTGTAGGATGCAGCTCCAATGAGTCTCACTCATTTTTGATTCGTCCGGATGGAGGTGGGGAAGATGCTGCCACTGAAATAGAGGTAGGTAAAACGATTCCTGCCTGGCAGGAGGGTGTGATGGATATTCATTTCATCAATACAACTACCGGTGAAAGCATGTTTGTAATATTCCCGGATGGTACGCAAATGCTTATTGATGCCGCAAGTTCGAGTGTTACGACCAACTCTAATAGTAATACGACCAACACCGGTATCCGTAGTCGTTGGGATCCGACTCTGACTTCTACCCGTGGTTCGCAGATTATAACTGATTACATTCGTAAGTGTATGGTATGGACAGGTAACAGTACGATTGATTATGCCGTACTTACCCACTTCCATAATGACCACTTCGGCGGTTATACTTCTTCCTTGCCAAAATCAGCTAATTCCAGTACTTATTCGTTGATAGGTTTTGCCGAGATTTTCGATAATTTCAAGATTGGTACGCTTCTTGATCGTGGCTATCCCGATTATAACTATCCGTTCGACATGGCGACAATGGCAGACAATGCTCCAAGTTGTAATAACTATATCAATGCAGTGAAATGGCATGTCGCCAATCAAAAGTTCGATGCTGCGATATTCAAAGCAGGGGCGAATAATCAGATCGTTCAGAAGTATAATCCTGCAAAGTACCCTACTGCAAAGGTGCAAAACGTGGCAGTGAATGGAGAGATCTGGACAGGTTCGGGCACTACCACAAAGAAGACATTCCCTGAACTCTCGGAGATTACATACGAAAACAGTAAGAACATTACCTCCAGTGACAATTGTCCGCCGGAGAATATAACCAGTTGTGTGATGAAAGTTTCGTATGGCAACTTTGATTTCTTTGCCGGTGGTGACCTTCAGTATAACGGACGTTCGAGTCATGCGTGGAAAGATGCCGAACTGCCCTGTGCAAAAGCAGTAGGTCAGGTGGAACTCTTGAAAGCTAACCATCACGGTGTAACCAACACCAATCAGGTGGATGCTCTGAAAGCACTCAATCCACAAACGATTGTTGTCAATTCGTGGGTAGATTGTCATCCCCGTACCGATATACTGAATTCGATGGAGACAACACTCCCTGCGTGTGACATGTTTATCACTAACTTCTGGCAGGGCGATCGTCCCAGCGGAGTAGACGACCGGGTTACGGCGGAAGAGGCTGCGAGAGTAAAGGGATATGATGGACATATTGTAGTTCGTGTGACCGATGGAGGAAACAAATACAGAGTTGTGACAATCACAGATTCTGACGGGGCAATGACTGTTAAGACTATTTCCGGTCCATATACAAGCAGATAATGAATACAAAATATTATGATGTAATAGTAGCAGGTGCAGGTCCTGCCGGGATATGTGCGGCTGTAGCCGCCGCCCGGCAAGGAGCACGTGTTGCCCTTATCGAAAGATACGGAGTCATTGGAGGTAACCTGACCGCCGGGTATGTCGGCCCTATTCTCGGTAGTGTAAGCAAGAACACGATGCGCGATGAGGTTTGTGCTATTCTTGGCGTCAAAGACAATGACTGGATTGGCGAACATGGAAATGCTCACGATTTCGAAGAGGCAAAACTTACATTGGCAGAATTTGTCGCTAGGGAAAAGAACATCGATGTCTTTTTGCAATGTTGCGTGTCGGATGTTATTCGTGACGGAAAGGTGGTAAAAGGCATTAAGTGTGCAAGTAACGAGGGGACGCTCTGTTTTGAAGCCGCGGTTACGATTGATTGTACCGGTGATGCCATAGTATCTTTTCTTGCCGGTGCAAAAATAGAAAAAGGACGTGCTGACGGACTCATGCAGCCTGTAACCCTTGAATACACCATTGACGGCGTAGATGAATCGAAAGGAATTATCTGCATTGGAGATGTAGACAATGTTCAATTGAATGGCGAGTGTTTTCTTGATTGGTGTAAAAAGAAAGCCGATGAGGGCAAACTTCCCCGGATGCTTGCTGCCGTGCGTTTGCATCCGTCGGTCAGACCGGGTTGCCGTCAGGTAAATACGACACAAGTCAATAGGGTGGATATAACTTCGGTAAGCTCTATTTTCGCCGCCGATCTTGAACTTAGACAACAGATACGCCTCCTGACTCAATTCTTGAAAGAAAATTTGCCGGGTTACGAAAACTGTAGAGTGATCGGAAGTGGTACAACAACCGGAGTGCGCGAAAGCCGCAGGGTGATGGGCGACTATGTGATCGATGCCGATGAGATGGCGGAAGGCTGCCGTTTTGCCGATGTGGTGGTACATAAAGCATTGTTCATTGTCGATATACATAATCCTGACGGAGCCGGACAGGCGGAACCAACCATCCAATATTGCAAACCATACGATTTGCCGTATCGTTGTTTTCTCCCGTTGGGCTTGGAAGGGCTTCTGGTGGCGGGACGGTGCATATCGGGTACTCACAGAGCTCACGCTTCATATCGTGTCATGAGTATTTGCATGGCGATGGGAGAGGCTGTTGGCATTGCCGCTGCCATGAGTGCGTCGCAGCATTGTACTCCGCGGGCTCTCGATGTAGGAGAGTTGCAGAAACGGCTTGAGTCGTTAGGCGTAGAGCTGTTCGATTAACGTAGAACATAATCATACTTTAAATTTATAGAGCATACTTATGAAAAAGATCTATTTGTCTGTCGTGTGCTTACTGATCTCTATTCCCCTTATCGCCCAGTTGTATGTAGAGCCGGAGAAAGAGGTAGAGTGCTCTGTCTTCCTGGCAAAGGAAGGACGGGGGCGGGCACAGCAAGGACTTGAAATATGGGATGATTACATATTCTCGTGCGAGGATGGAGGGCACGTGAATATCTATGATTTCAAAAGTGCCGATCCGAAACCTGTGGCAGGCTTTGAGTTGGCGTCCTCCCATCCGGACAACCATGTAAATAATGTATGCTTTGGCGTCGAGACAAAACGCGGAGCATCGTTTCCTCTCTTGTATATCACAAACGGGAAGGTAGGAAGCGAGTTGGAATGGTTGTGCTTTGTGGAGAGCATCACCCGTCGTGGAAAACGTTTTAGCAGCGAAATCGCACAGACAATTGAACTCGATGGCTCGAAGTGGGCGGAGAAAGGGTATGTCTCCATCTTTGGTGCGCCAAGCTGGCTAGTCGATCGGGAACGGGGCTTTATATGGATATTCTCGGCGCGTAAACGTACTGTGGCGAAGGTGACAAAGCATGCATGGGAAAACCAGTATGTCGCCACCAAATTCCGCATACCGTCGTTGAGTGAGGGGGCAAAGGTGCGCCTCGACGAAAATGACATTCTCGATCAGGTGGTGTTCCCCTATGAGGTATGGTTCACACAAGCGGGCTGTATGCATGATGGTAAAATCTATTTCTGCTTCGGAGTTGGGAAACAGGACGACAGCCGTCCTTCCTGCATCCGGGTGTACGATACGGATAGGCGGACGATTACTGCCCGATACAATGTGCAAGAACAGGTTATTTACGAACCGGAAGATATTGTGGTCAAAGACGGGGTTATGTATGTCAATACCAATACGAATGCGAAAAAGACGTCTGATCTTCCTTGCATATTCAAACTCTCTCTTCCGAAAGAAAAGCCGGTGACCGAAAATCCTCTCGACGAGATACGCAGGGATCCGGAACGTGCGGGCGGTGTGTATTATGTGACCGATCTTTCACATCCGGTTACGCCGGCGCCCAAAGGATATACGCCTTTCTATATAAACGGCTATTTCCGTCACGGAGCGCGTCAGATAGACGATGAGGTGACTTATCCTGCCATATACGGCGTATTGGAGAAAGCTCATGCCACAAACAACCTTACCGATTTTGGGAAAGCCCTGTACGAACGTCTTGAACCGTTCAAGAAGAATGTGTTTTACAAAGAAGGCGATCTGACACAAATCGGTTATCGTCAGACAAGGGAGATAGGCCGGAGGATGGTACAAAACTATCCGAAAGTATTTGAAGGTCATCCCTATTTGAAGACTAACGCAACGAATGTGCTTCGGGTGGCAGCCACCATGCAATCTGTAAATTCGGGCATTTTGTCGCTGCGTCCCGGGCTTGAATGGGCGGAGATAGACAACTCCCGTTCGTTCCTTACCACACTGAATCCCTACGGTAACGTATGTCCCGGCAGGAGTCCGCTTGATAAGTATATACTCGGTAAGGAAAACAGTTGGTATAAAAAATATCGTTCATATATAGATGAAAAGTTGGATGTGGATGCTTTTTTTACAAGACTGTTTATAGATGTAACACAAGTAGAAAGTGAGTATGACAAGTACGACCTGATTCATCGTTTCTGGTTAATGGCATCGCTGATGCAATGCCTCGACCGCCAAGTGCCTATATGGGATATCTTTACAGAAGAGGAAATATTGGCTTGGGCAGAAATCGAGAACTATAAGTATTTTGCGCAGAAAGGTCCTGAACCGGTATCTCACGGGCGTAGTTGGGGACTTGCATCCCGCACGTTGCGCCATTTGTTAGACGAATCTGCCGAAGATCTGGTTCGTAAGCGTCATGGCATCAATCTCAACTTCGGACACGATGGCGTTCTGATGGCCATCTTGACAAATCTGCAAGCCGGAACGTGGGCGCGGGAGGCTAGTAATTCCAAAGAAGCGTTGCAGAGTTGGAAGTACTGGGATATTCCGATGGGTGCGAACCTTCAGATGATCTTTTACCAATCAGAAGGCAATCCGGACGTTTTAGTTAAGTTTATGCTGAATGAAAAAGACCTCCGGTTGCCGTTGGAAGCGGTTGAAGCATCTTATTACAAATGGAATGAGGTTTATAAATTCTATATAGAACATTGCGACAAGGTGGAAAAATCACTTGCCGAAACATTGAAATTATCGTATGAAGACTTTTAATTATAATCGTGCTGAAATAAAGGCCGGAATAGTACATTTCGGCGTTGGAAACTTCCATCGTGCACATCTCGAAGCTTACACAAATTTATTACTTGAAGATCCGTCACAAAGATGCTGGGGGGTATTCGGAGCCATGATTATGCCTACGGACGGGGTATTGTTCAACGCCCTCAAGAAAGATGACGGCATATATCAGTTGACGACATGCAGCCCTTCCGGCGAACAGGATAGTATGCTGATTGGTTCGCTTGTAGAACTGGCATGGGGGGAAATAGGCAGTGAGCCTATCATCGCTAAAATAGCATCGGAGGAGATAAAAATCATCTCTCTCACCATTACCGAAGGGGGATATAGGGTTGATTTTAACCAATCGCGCAGTGTGTTCTGGTATGTAGCCGAAGGACTTAAACGTCGGATGGAGAAAGATTTGCCGATTACGATTCTTTCGTGTGACAACATGCAGATGAACGGCAATGTCGCCAAATGTGCGTTTATGTCATACTTCGAAGCGAAATATCCCGAGGTGGCAGCGTGGGCGAAAAAGAAAGTGACGTTCCCGAATTCGATGGTAGATCGAATCACTCCCGTAACAAAACCGGGTAAGGTTACAGATGTGTGTTGTGAAGACTTTATACAATGGGTGATTGAAGATAATTTCATTGCAGGCCGTCCTGCATGGGAGAAGGTGGGAGTTACATTCACCCATGATGTGACCCCGTATGAAATCATGAAATTAAGTCTTCTCAATGCGTCACATACTCTTCTTTCTTATCCTGCCTATATGGAAGGATTCAGGAAGGTCGATGCTGTAATGGCAGACGAGAGGTATCGTGCAATGATAAAGTTGTTTATGAATAGGGACGTTACTCCTTATGTTCCGGTTCCCGAAGGCGTTGACCTTGAAGCGTATAAAGACCAGCTTATCGAACGATTTTCAAACAAGGCGATCAGCGATCAGGTATCACGGCTTTGCGGCGATGGCATTGCTAAGTTTGCCGTTTATGTGGTACCCATACTCAAACAGATGTTGCAGGATGGGAAGGATATTTCGATAGAGGCTTTCCTGATAGCTGTTTATTGCAAATACCTGATAGGTGCGCGCACCGAGTCCGGTGAAAATATAGCTATCTCCGAACCTCACATCACCCCGGCGGACAGGAAGTTGATTTCCGGAGGATCGCCGGCCGAGTTCTTGAAAATATCACCTTTTGTGTCATTGGGACTGGACAAATATCCTGTGTTTATGGAAAAGTATGAGCAGTTTTATGCTATGCAGGTAGCGGAAGGGTTGAAGGTCTTATTACAGTAAACAACTAAAAAATAGAAGGCAATGAAGAAGTTTTTCATAACGGTTGTTCTGTCGCTTTCGTGCGTATTGTCGGTTTCGGCACAAAAACAGACGGAGGCGTCAACGCTTAACCTGATAGGTAAGCCGTTTGAATCGACTCCCAATCCGTATCATAGAGTCGATACATTGGTTTATAAAGGTTTTAACAGGACGGAGAACCGACAACTCCGTTGCTCTGCCGGTATGGCTGTGTTGTTTAAAACGAACACACGTAATATACAGATTACGACAAAGTGGGGATATGTATATTCGAGCCATTCAACCATGCCGATCTCTTATAAAGGATATGATCTTTATATCAAAAATGCAAACGGTCAATGGCAGTATGCGGCAAGCGGTTCATTGAAAGCGTATAAGGGCGAGAAAACCGAGACATTCACGCTCATTGAGAATATGGATGGTACGATGCACGAATGTATGATGTATATGCCGATGTATTCGGAGGTCATTTCTTGTAAGATAGGGATAGATGACAATGCTGTTATCGAACCGTTGAAGTCCGATTTTCGTCACAGGATAGCGGTATATGGCTCTTCGTTTACGCAGGGAGTGAGCACGGATCGATCCGGTATGAGTTATCCCATGCAATTTATGCGTAATACAGGTCTTCAAGTCGTGTCGCTCGCAACAAGCGGACGTTGCCTGATGCAGCCTTACATGCTCGACGTTCTTGCGGAAGTCAAGGCTGATGCCTTTATATTCGATACTTTTTCAAATCCTGACGCAGAACTGATAAGAGAGCGCCTGATGCCGTTTATCGATCGGCTTATAGCGGCACATCCAGCTACTCCGTTGATATTTCAGCGTACTATCTATCGTGAACGACGTTCATTCGATACAGTTCTTGATGCGAAAGAACGGGCTAAGGCGGCAACCGTAGAGGAGTTGTTTGCAAAAATCCGCACGAACCCGAAATATAAAGACGTTTATCTGATTACGCCTGATGCTTCCGATGCGCATGAGACATCGGTCGACGGAACTCATCCAAGTAGTTATGGATATGCACTTTGGGCGAAGTCGATAGAGACTCCGGTAATAGAAATTTTAAGTAAATATGGTATAAAATGAGACAAGCGGTATTAGTAGAACCAAAACATATTGAATTTCGTGAAGTTGAGGCGCCTAAGGCGTCGGACCTGAAAGAACATCAGGTGCTTCTGAATATTAAGAGAATTGGTATTTGTGGAAGTGAGATACATTCTTATCACGGATGTCATCCGGCAACTTTCTATCCGGTAGTTCAGGGGCATGAATATTCGGCAGTGGTAGTCGCTACGGGGGCGGCGGTTACGATCTGCAAGGTGGGTGACGTTGTCACCGCACGTCCGCAACTCGCGTGTGGGAAGTGCAAGCCTTGTCAGCGGGGAGAGTATAATATTTGTGAGGAGCTAAGAGTGCAAGCTTTTCAGGCAAATGGAGCTGCGCAAGACTTTTTTGTGGTTGATGATGACAGGATTGCGGTGTTGCCTGAAGGTATGTCACTTGATTATGGGGCTATGATAGAACCGGTGGCAGTAGCTGCGCATGCAACCATGCGTGGCGGGGACTTGAAAGGTAAGAATGTGGTTGTATCGGGTGCCGGAACGATCGGTAACCTCGTGGCGCAGTTCGCTAAGGCAAGAGGAGCCAAACGGGTTCTTATTACCGATGTGAGTGATTTCAGACTTGAAATCGCTCGTAAATGTGGCATAATAGATACGCTCAATGTAGCTAAGACGCCGCTCAAAGAAGGAGCGAAGAGGCTTTTCGGGGATGAAGATTTTCAAGCTGCGTTTGAGGTTGCCGGGGTTGAGTCAAGTATTCGTTCGCTTATGGAGTGTATTGAAAAAGGGAGTACCATCGTTGTAGTGGCGGTATTTGGCAAGGATCCGTCGCTTGATATGTTCTATTTGGGAGCTGTCTCTTATACACATCTCCGAGCCCACGAGACGGAGCTACATCTCG
>ERZ1027077.330-NODE-330-length-17490-cov-6.330485_pt1 | contig 17490 bp, 10 predicted proteins | sample MGYA00519280_ERZ1027077 | MGnify/ENA primary metagenome ERZ1027077 (study PRJEB26926, sample SAMN06164528) | human gut metagenome | biome: ENVO:00009003; feature: ENVO:2100002; material: ENVO:00002003 | host: Homo sapiens | place: USA | collected 2012 ... | reverse complement strand
GAGATGTAGCTCCGTCTCGTGGGCTCGGAGATGTGTATAAGAGACAGGTACTAAGAATAAGGCAGTCTTCCATCCAGGTATAAAATCTCTCCATCCGCCTCGTCGGTCTACTGATTCATGCCCGGCATGATCTTGATCTTTGGCACTGTATGTGTCTTTGTATGTCTGGTCTGTAATTCTTGCTACAAGAATATCCCTTCCATTAGTTGACTCTGATGAACAGGTAGATAATAGAAGAATTCTATCATCTGCTTCTAACGTAATGTCATTCATATAGACCGCATGATTTCGAATCACTTCCAAATAGGGGATACTGTCATTTCTTGTTATATTTATATTGAAAACAGAGCTATCATAAGCATCCGCTTCAATTAATGCAATGATTTCCAATCCAAAATTACGATTCTGAACAAATAGATTACCATATGGGTGTGCTTCGTAAAAGGCTTGTTCTTTAAATTCCTTGATACTTCCAAACATGACATTTGGAACCATGTTATGTCCATAGAGAATTGTATTAAAATCCTGAAAATCCGGATTACTTTCGGAATCCATAAAAATTGCACCGGTCAGGGAATATTCACCTTCTGCATTCTTATTAACATATTCCCAATTATCTTTTCCCTGTACAACCGGATAATCAATCGGGGTATCATACACTGTGATCCAGGCAATCACATCCGAGTTCATCGACTGTAATTCCTGGAATCCCAGCGTATCTTCTTGAGGTTTATAAATCGCATATTGTTCTGACGTCGCTTCTTCGGCCAGATTCTGCGAATCCCACAATGCATAGCATCCATATACAAGACCCAGAAGCAGGAGCAGAAGTAAACTATAATCCAGTATTCCATTCAAGCCTCTTATTACTCTGCGGATGCCTCTGTGTCTGCACATGCTAATTCATTCCTCTTTCTCTGTCAGTTACTCTTATCTTCTGTTCATTCTCTTCTTGCTGTTCATCACTACGATTCCTGCAAATGCTACGATTGCCATACCGATCATGATGATGAATGGGAAGTTGTTTACGATGATACCTGTTACTGCGATATCTTTGTATGTATTTGTGTAATCAACCTTGTTTTCTTTCTGTCCGAGAATTCCACTGGCTGCCAGGTCTTTTCCCATAGCTGCAGATAACTGTGCTTCTGCTTTTCCATCAAACATTTGTACTGCTGTTGCTGTCCAGTTTGCCTTACCTGCCTGATTAACAGATACTGTAGATCCTGCATAGCAACTCTTGATCATCATGTTCTGAGCATCATCCAAAATAAATTCCAAAGCAGTTCCATAAGTTCCTGTCTTTTCTGTTCCATTTACATAATATACAAATGTATTATCTTTTGTGGAAAATCCTGTTGGTTTATTTACAGTCATAGTATAAGTAAAGTTTCCAGCTTCATCAGTATTACCCTCTGTTGTATTGGATACCTTGAATGCATAAGTGTCTTTCTTATCTGGGTCCGGTTTAGTATCCGGATCTGTGTTACCTGCTTTTGCAGTATATACATTCACAAACTTCAGAGCACTGAAGTCACCTTCTGTACTGCCCGTTCCATTTCCAGGTGTTCCATCGATTTTTGTACTACTACCAACAGAGCCACCATCATCAAACTTCTGTGTAATACCAAGTCCTTTGATATATAATTCTCCCTGACTATTCTGTGCCACGAAAATGCTCAAATTGTACACTGCATCAGATGCTTTGAATTCATCTGCATCTTTATTCTTTGACACACTACTTGTTGAATGCACCGTATACTGATATTCACCTGTAGTCATTACATCACTTGTATCCATTCCAGTTTTAAAACTTGCCAGGAAGTTATCACTTTGTTTTCTTAATACTTTAATGTCATTAGAGTCAGAAGCTAAAACTTCATCTACTTTTGCTGGGAAATTAACATCAGCAACTGTAATATCCGGCATATCGCTCTTCTGTACTGGTCCTTCTACCTTATCGAACACAAAGCTTACCGTATTAGCTGGGGTATCTACTGATTTTCCCATCTTGTACTCTACAGTGATTGCTGCTTTTGCTTCCTGACTTTCTGTCCACTTGTTCGGTTCACCATTTGCTGCGTTTACACTTGCTACACTTCCGAGACACATTGTTCCGACTAATGCTGCGGATGCAAAGAGTCTGCTGATTTTTTGTAAGGATTTTTTCTTCATCTTTCTTTCTCCTTTTCCTTAGTATATTTTTTTATTTAACACCCTCCGCCCTTTGCGGAGAAATATTAACGGGTTCTTCCAGCTTGTCAAAAGCCTCTTCTTCGGACGATCGTCATGACCTTTCCCTTGGTGTCTTTCACATCTACTGCTCCGTACACTCGACTGTCTGACGCATTCTCACGGCTGTCTCCCAGGACGAAAATCTGCCCTTCCTGTAGTTTGATTGGGAAGTCCACTCCCGTATCATACCGCTGTGTCTTTTCATAAATCTGATGTTCTTGTTGCGGTGCTCCGTTAATTATAAGCCCCTCCTCTGTAATATCCACCACATCTCCTGCAGTAGCAATTACTCTCCGGACCTGTTCTTTTCCTTGATAGTTCAAAACAACCAGGTCCGAAGCTACATAATTATTCCTTAACCGATAATAGAAGACCAAATCACCATCTTTCACTGCCGGAAGCATGGCGTTGTCCGCATAACGGAACACCCCGAAGATAAATGTGAAGATAGCCACAATTGCAGTTGCAATTGCTACAATCTTCAACAGAAGGTACAAAATCTCACGGAAAATCCCTCCTGCCACTGATTCCTCAGAAATTACTTTTTCCTCTGCAGTGTCCATCTAGGATCTCCTCCTCCCTCTTAATCGTAAGACGGAGGTTCCTGCGATCAGCAGGACTCCCATCAGACCTACAAGTAACAGACTGTTATCTGTATTTCCTCCATCAACACCTGTAACTACGATATTCTTCGTATTGGTAAAAACAAAATTGGTACTGATCTCATCTACAGCTACATTCTCTACACTGGAAATGACTTTTGCATCTTTTTGAATCTCGCAATTTGTTCCGTTGCTGTCTTGAATGATGCTCTTAATCGTATATTGGTTATCCCCAGGTATCAGTTCTAAGGTCTGTCCTGCTTTCAGCTTAAATGTAATCTCCTGATTCGCATCTACAGTCAGCGATGTAATATTTGGTGCACTTACTGCTGGTGATACATAACTTCCTTTACACGGAATCACCTTTCCTTTTGGATAACTTGTCTTAACCTTATAAGTAAATTCTTGATTATTCCAGATACCATCTCCCTTTATCATCTGTTTAATTATTACACTTGGTTTGTCGTAATCTGCATTTAAGATTACCGATTTTGTCATCTGTGCTGTTTTCAGATCTACTTTTTTCTTGTTCGGATCTGTGCTATCTGACCACTGCGTAAATTTCTGTTCTGTCGTATTATTGTAGAATCCTGGATTGGCTGGAATCTGTTTTGCTGTAAGCTTATCTCCTTTTACCACCAATCGTCTCGTTATCTTCTTTCCATCTTCAAAACTTACTTTCTTATATAGTCCGCCTCCTGTCGCATCAAAGCTGACTTGTACATACTGTGCTGCTGTAGTATTGCCATAATAATCCTGTACATACACATAGAACATGTCCCTTCCATCCGTTGTCTTATCCCCAGCTGTATAACTTCCATCGGTCTCCTTTTTAGGATTTCTATAAGTGTCTGAAAATTTTCCCGTTTTATTGTTTCTTACTTCTGCAATCTGCATTCCCTGATACATTGTTGCATTCGCATTATAAGTAAAATTCTCATCCGACTCATTTGTTAAAGAAGAAGTTCCATTCTTGGTCACAATTACTTCGTCCATGAATTGAAGATTCGCAATCTGAAAAAATGCACCTGTATCATTTTCTGATAATGTTGTAATAATTCCAGTATTTTCTATGCTCGGTCCCTTCGTATCCAGCAGATACTTAGTCCATTTTCCTGTCAGGTCACGCACATAGATGAAATAATTCTTATTCTGATCGAACGTATAATTATTCAACATCTTGAATTCCCATGCCGGCTTTGCTAAAGTTGCTGCTACTGCATTTCCTTCAATGTCTGTAAAACTTCCAGTGGTAAGTTTCTTACAACTGCACAGACTTTCCAATCTCACAGATTCCGAAGCATTATATCGGAAATTATATCCCCGGTCTGCCTTTGGTGCATCGTAGGTACTGAGATATACCTGCGCATAGGTACTTCCCGGGAATTCTGCTTTCTCTTCTGTTGAGAACGAACTTCCATTTGTGTCAATTCCATCTCCATAAAGATCTCTGATATAAACTGTCAGTTTTCTTCCATAGTTATCTCCTTGTTCTTTTGTCCATTCACCTTCCATCTTTTGCTGATAGATTACCGGCTGGCTGGAATCATTGCTATTAACAAATGCAAGTGATCGATTCGTTGCATTCACACTGATTTTCTCTCTGTAATTTTGATTATATTTTTTATTCTCCTCTGTTGTATACACTGTCCAGTAAGGGGATTCCTTGCCCTGACTTACAGATACGTAATCATAATAATCTGGTAGCTGAATCGTAACACTCTGTCCATGGGAAAGTTCAATTATAAATTCTCCATTATAATCTCCCGTTTTCGTTCCATTAGCCGGTGCCGTAACACCTGAAATTCCTGCTATCGTTCCCCCTGTATATGGAAAGTCCTGCCCATTATATCGATCACCTGAAGCTCGTTGCGCATAAATGGTATAAGTAAATTTTTTGTTCTTATCTGCAACACTTCCTGTAACCTGGTTACTAATCGTTAAGGTCGGATATGTCCACTGTGGATAATAAGTGGTTGCACCGCTTACCGTCGCACTTGTTAGAAAAACTTGAGCTTTTCCACTGTTCGTAGAATTATACCAGTAGCGGAATGTCTGATTTCCAAGTATCGGACTTGATGGCACCTGTGCACGCTTCAAAGCACTTCCTACCAGTCCCAGTGTAGATGAAGTAGTAAGTCCATTGCTAAACTTTCCAGTTGAGGTAGCCCCACCGCTCTGTGCATCAAAAACAATTGGTACATAAGTAAATCTTGAGATATTTCCATAGCCATCCTTTACAAACACATATAATTTTTCTGTTACTGAAACAGATACATTACTGAGTGTACACGCCCCTGTACTGCTGTTAACGGTTGCACTGGTATAAGTGTTCCCTGCCCATGGATCTAAACCTGTTTTGTTATATCGTACCTCTGCTATCTTCTTACTGCTCTGAATATACTGCGTTGCATTCGCTTTGTAACTTACATCTGCAATATCTGATGTTCCATATGTTGCAGTTTGTGTTGGATCTGTAAATTTTAGCCCCGTAAATGTATAACGGTAAGTTCCATCTGATACTTTCGTTGATGTAATATTTGTGTAATCACTTGTTGGACCTTTCGTATCCAGAAGGAATTTACTCCAGTTTCCGGCATTATCTCTTGCGTAAATAAAATAATTTGTGTTTGCCTGATAAATACGTGAGTTCAATTTCAAATGCAATACCGGTGACTTTGTTGTAGCTGTCACTGACGTTCCATTGATATCTATAAACGACCCACTGTTCATCCAACCATAAGAAGATACATTTGCTGACTTCAACTGAATATCTGTACTGGAATTATATGTATATCCATAAACTCCATCCTTTAACTGAACATCCTGCGTACTTAAATACACTTGAAAACCAGTTGGATATGCACCATCCGATGCATCATTAATGCTATAGCCACTCTTGTCAATTCCGTCACGATATAAATCCTTCAGATAAATCTCCAATTGTCCTATCTGATTTCCACTCAGAGACATAGACATATTCGTTGTCTTCGCCTGATATACCAACGGCGCATATGTATCTGCACGAAGTACGATTTGGTTACTGTTTTGAGAACCTATTGTCAAATAATATTGTTCGTCTGCAATCCAGTTATACTGCTCCAGCTTCGCATTATTCGAAGAATCGAACTGAATCAACGGATATTCCACCGTTCCCTTATGTCTTGGTGGAAGTGTTGTTGATATGCGAAGCATACGAGTTGGTGCTTGCAACGTATTCTTAATAATTAATGGTCTTCCACTTGGAGAAGTCTCACCTTTATAGTTATATGTAACCGATACTTCTGTACCTGTATCATCTGTTGTAAGGCTGTTGATTGTCCGGTTCGTTGATGTAGAAGACAAATAGTCTAACATCAGTTTTCCTTCATTCTTAAGAGAAACATCCGCTGCTCTTGAACTGCTTCCAAATCCACCTTCCACTAACTTGGCGCTGTCACCAAGATGAAGTTCTCCTCCATTAATCTCTATCTGGTCAAAGTAGTCCAAATTTACACTTGTAGCATCTTTCGGCCTTACTTTTGCAGTTACATACAGACTAGACGATCCAGCTGGTGCATATTCCGCTCCGTAACAATCTCCCAACAAAACGACTTCATGATCTGAAGAATCCTTGTTAAGGTAAACCTTTGCAGTATGTCCGCTTGTAACACTTGGGTTAGTGAACATCAGCTGTGCGTTCTCTGCTGTCAGTTTATAATCCCCTCTGACTTTTTCGTAATAAGTATAACTTGGAACAACCTTTGCAACACAATCCTTCAAATTAATGTTCAGATTTTTAACACTGGATTGTGCCGGATCAATTGTTATAAATCCACCTTCCGTACCAGTGTAGCCTGTGCAGGACTCCACATTAATCGTTGTATTTCCTAATCCTTCTTGTTGCTTTGCGGCATAGATTACATTTACATTTACGCAATTTTTTAATGTAAGTGTAGAGCCTGATGTTCCCTGTGTACTGTTTCCTCCTGCGTTTATCGTCGAATTACCTGTGAAAGTACAATTTTCAAATGTCAGATTGTGTCCATTTCCATGCATCACAAATGAATACTCATTAAATGCGTGGAAATCTGATCGAAATTTCACATTTTTCCACGTCAGTGAATTAAATTTAGGAAAGACTTGATCCCAAAGCCTTAATCCTGTACTCGGAGATGTCCGCTCATCTGACCCTGCTATTACACCATCCGACATGATTATCACATTTTTATCTATAAACCCTGTTGCATTATTAAATGCGTCAACATCCTTCTGTACCAGAGTATACCCTCTTGCAAATGATAAAGTATAATAAGTTCCCGTCTGCTTTCGAAGATGGTTTAATGCATCTGCAAATGAATCTGTCTCATAGATTGCAGTTCCTGTATTGGAAGTTCCACTGTATAAATAGATTCCTTGCTGCGAAACGTCGGTAAACAGTTTAATCAAACCATAACTTTTTCCTGCAGTATACTCTGAAGCTGTTGTCATGAAGCACGTAACATTTGCATGAGTTTTCAAAGTCTCAATACACCTTGTTGCATTTACTAATTGTGTATTTTCTACTCGAAGCATAGCATATGCATCATTCTCTTTTGTTGGTGCAAATCTTCCTTCCATCGAAATCGTAGCTCTATATGATCTACCAGTTGTAGGCGTAAGTGAACTCATATCTACAACATTGGTACTATTCGTTTTGGTAGCATTGTATACTTCAAATTTGTTATTATTGTCCCTCAATTCAATACTATTAAATCGCTGACGGTTCCATCCGTCATAGCAGTCTCCGCCAGAACAAATAGTTGAGTTCTTCATATATACATATCCGATACACTTCGATAAATTCGGGGTATAATTCTTTGAAACATATCGATCTCCCCCATTGGCATCCTGCTTTTTCTGTTCTGTCCAATAGTGATAGAAACTAGAATCATATTGCATATGTCCGAAATTGCTCACACTACCATCACACGTAACTGAATTATCCAAATGCAGTTTTCCCCATCCAAACACATTCGCCACCTGTGTATTATATACAGAGATTTCACCTCGGTATGCATCTGTTGGATCGTATCCCGGATATTGATATGCTCCTACAAATCTCAGACTCTCCTTAATATCAGAGAACGCATAATATATACGTCCTGCTTTGCAGTCCTCTTTTGCGGTAAACCAGGTTCCACATTCTGCTACGTAACTTCCTGATGCATCTAATCTAAGATTTCCTGTTACTTTCCCATACAATCCCCAGAAAGATCCACCTACGGTATGGACTTCATTCGGTTTCAACATTGGATCTACTACAGTTGTATCGAATTTACGAATGGCTGTATCTTGCAGTGTTGCATGGACATCTCCTGTATGAGTATAGGTGGTAGAACTGTTATATGGCCCACTTGATGCATATACATTTCCATAGATTGTACAATTTGTCATTGTTAGATTAATAGTTCCTGTTGAATTATCCTGTCCGCCTCCAAAGATCTGCTTTACAGGAGCATCCTTTGTCATCTCTACATCTATAAATTTCAAATTATAGGATACATTAGTACTATTACTAGTATATCTTCCACCATAAATTGCTGTTACTGCTCCGCCTACAAATTTCACATCATCAAAAGTGGTATCGTTCTGATTACCATAGACTGTTGAACCACTCCAGTCCAGATTAACGTGTGTAAAATAAGCATTGAATCCATTAAAAAAGATTCTTTGTTTTTGGAAAGTAAATGTTGTCCAACTGCTATACGAAATACTTGTGCTATAATTGGTTGCTCCTGTGAATACAATTGTTGGTTTATTCGTTGTTCTATTCCCTAGTGCTCCACTCGTAACTGATGAACTTCCCATCGCTCTTAAATCAGCTGAGCTTGCCGTGTAATTATCTAGGAATGTAATTTTAAAGCTGTTGGATGTTGTATCAGTATTGATTGCAGTCAGCGCACTTTCCAAGGTTCCATACGCATGTCTTACAGTACCTGCTGAAGGCGTCTGGTTGGTTCCTCCCTGCACCAGAACCGACCACTTTCCATTCGTTCCTGCATCACCCACACGCTGTACTACTGTCATATCCTGTGTCAGGGCAATCAAGCTTGCTATCGACATATTCGCCTGTGTACTCAACAATGAAATTCCATCATCGGCTGCTGTCATCTGTACTTCGCTAATCTTATCGGCTGGAATGACATCTCCCATCTTAATCTCAGTCCCATCTGGATAGGACAACATAATACCTGCCGTCTTTGCTACTTGCCAGCCAATCAGCGGATTTGTGTTCTCCGCATCTGCATCCTCTTCCAACTGTACATCATCTGAAAGTGAAACCTCCGGTGCCTGAAGCCCTTCTCCTGTCACAGCCATCTGTGTGTAGCTGTCATATTCTTCTTCCGATACAGCAGATGCTGTCAGCTCCTGCGTATTACTTTCTATCCCTTTCTCTTTCTGCTGTTCAATCAGCTTTTGTGTTGTCTCATCTCCAAGTGCCTGTTCAATTACTGCACTTTTTGCTTCTTCCTGTGCTTCTCCTTCGGTATAGCTTTCCGGTGCATCTACCTGTAAATTCTGTGATTTCGGAAGATAATAGTTGACTGTTACGGGTACAACAGCATCTGCGATATTTACCGTCTCTTCCGCAGCCTCACCTGTTGTCTCTACTTCTGGTGACTGTTCTGCGTCGGCTGCATCTTCTGTCTGTTGTTCTCCCGACTGTATCGGTTCCGATGATTCGACGGTTGTATCTTCCGATACCTTATCTTCTGTCTGTTGTTCTTCCGATTGTATCGGTTCCGACGGTTCGGAGATTGCATCTTCCGACATTGGCAGTACTGTCTCTGCTCCATCCACCACAGTTTTCTCTTCTGTATTACTTTCCTGACTGTAATTCGTATCTGCGGCGAATACAGCCGGCATGATTTGGGAATGAATGAGCACAATTGCTAACAATAATGCTAAAACTCTTCGTAAGATAACACTCCTTCTTTTCTTCTGTCCTTTCTTCATAAGCTCTGCCCCTCACTTTTTCTCATGTTTCTTTAATATTCTGAATTCAAATAAAAAAACCAAATTTTACAAACAACTGTCTCTTCAATGATGTTCATAAAATCCAGTTTTGCCTACTGAAAGTAACAATCCTACTTATATTAATTTATTAATTTGTTTTCCCATGTTGTAACTTCTTATCAATTTTTCTAACAACATCATACCCCCCCCCGTATTTTTTGTCAATATCTTATAAATATTTTTTCCACATGAGGGGCTGTGAAAAAAATAATCCAATCCCTGTTTAACTTGCTGTTCATAACTCAATTTTTTTGTTTATAAAATGTGGATAACTTTTCACAATCCCGCCAGATCCACCTCATAGATAAATCTCTCCGGTTCTTTCTCCTGCTGATAAAACATACTCAGATACCAAGGGTAATACTCGATTCCTTCCTTCTCCATCACATTCCCCTTGCAGAATACAATCTTTCTTCCAAAATCCCAGTTCTCTACAGCAGATACTTTATTCAATGTCGAATGTTTCTGATAATCGTTTCCTGATTTTATTTCCAGAAGATCTACTTTCATTCCATTTTGAATCACGAAATCCAATTCTCCATATTTTTTAGACTCAAAATAATTTAAAGAGAATCCATTTGCTTTTATTATCTGGGCAAATACATTTTCCAAAATGCTTCCCATATTTACGTCCATATTTCCCTGTAAGAGCTCGAATTGAATATTCTCCATACAGGAAGCACACAGAAGTCCTGTATCTCCCATGAATAGCTTGAACAGATTTCGTTTCTCGTTAAGCTGCAGAGGTGGCTGCGGCTCTGTCACATTATATGATGGAAGTGCAACGCCTGCGTCACTCAGCCAAAGGAATGCATTCTCATACCTGTTCATTCTTCCATTTTCATCAATCCGATTCAAAAAAAATCGCCTGTTCTTATCATCTAACTGTGAAGCAATACTATCAAAGATTGCTTTGATTTTTATCTTTTCTGTGCTTTCCGAATATTTTGATATATCCTGTCTGTATAATTCCAGGATGCTTCTCTGAAGTTGTATTACTTTTCCAATATCATGTGTAGTTACATAAGTTTGTACAACATCCGGCATTCCCCCCACAACAATATAGGTTGCAAACAGCTTCAACAAAGTTTCATGCATCACCTTTGGAACCGCTTCATGTTTTTCATAACAGGTCTGTAACGTTTTTAACGTAGATTCCTGTACTCCATTCGCTGTAAGATATTCTTTGAAATTCATTGGATACATATATACGATCTCTTCAAATCCTACCGCATAAGACGGAACTTCCTTGTATCGAACTCCCAGAAGAGATCCTGATTCTATATAATCAAATCTACCGTCTTCCACAAGGAATTTTATTGCACATCTTGCATTCGGACATTCCTGTATCTCATCGAGGAAAATCAGAGTCTTCCCCGGTTCTAATTTCTGCATCTTAAACGCTGTGAGATTCTCAATAATCGTATTCGCATCTAATTTGCCTTCAAAGATTTTTTCTGCCCCTTTGTCTAAGATGAAATTTATTTCAACAAAGTGTTCGTACTGCTCTTTCGCAAACTCTCGGATGATCGTTGTCTTTCCGATCTGTCTTGCGCCAATGATACAAAGTGCTTTCTTTTTCTTCTGATTTTTCCACGAAATTAATTTCTCTGAGATTTCTCTTTTTAACATTGTTCCAACCTCCTGATATTAGTATTGTAACATTTTTCCGAGGTTATTCAATGTGTTTTGTTACATTTTTCCGCGTTTTTTATCAGCTTCTGTGACATTTTTCCGCACTTTTTCACCATGTTTTGTAATATTATTCTCGCGTTCCGATCAGAATTTTCTTTCCTTCAAATGCAAAACCATAATGTCTGATCTCTTCTTTTTTGAATCCACGTGCAAAAAGTGTCTATATCAGAACCTTTTATCGTTCCTTGATATAGACACTCTTCTTTAACAATCATCTTGTCAACTAATTGATATTTTCGCCGTTTGTTGAAATAACTTCTTTATACCACTCGAAAGAATCTTTCTTTCTTCTGGACAAATCTCCTGTTCCATCATTATGTTTATCCACATAGATGAATCCATATCTCTTATCCATCTCACCGCTTCCTGCACTGACAAGGTCGATGCATCCCCATGGTGTATAACCCATCAGATCTACACCATCTTCCTCTACCGCCTTTTTCATTTCTGAAATGTGGTGTTGCAGATATTCTACACGGTATGGATCGTGGATGCTTCCATCCTCTTCTAAAGTATCATATGCTCCAAATCCATTTTCTACAATAAACAGTGGTACTTTGTAGCGATCTGTAAACCAGTTCAATGAATAGCGCAGTCCGATCGGATCAATCTGCCATCCCCATTCACTTGCCTTTACATACTGGTTCTTTATACGATCCTTTTCTCCACGGTAATCATATTCCGGATTGTCTGGTTCTGCTTTTGTACAGAAAGACATATAATAACTGAAACCGATATAATCGACACAGCCCTGTTTTAACACTGCAAGATCTTCTTCTGTTACGTCGATCTTAAGGTCTTTTCTTTCCCAGTATTTCAAAATATTTACAGGGTATTCTCCTTTTACATGCACATCTGTATAATAATATCTTTTCTGCATGGCTTTTTCAGCCTGCAGTATATCTTCCGGACGGCAGGTAGCCGGATAGATCGGGCACATTGCGATCATGCAGCCAATCTGAAATTCCGGATTGATCTTATGTCCTGCTTTTATCGCTTCGGCACTGGCAACCAGTTCGTAGTGAGATGCCTGATACATCAATTCTTCTACATTTTCTTCTGGTTTAACTACAATCCCGGAATTAGCGTAAAGCATGAATCCGTCACCGATATCTGCCTGGTTGTTAATCTCATTAAATGTCATCCAATATTTTACTTTGTCTTTGTATCGCTCAAAGCATGTTACTGCAAATTTCACGAAGAAATCAATCAGTTTTCTGTTTCTCCATCCACCGTACTCTTGTACAAGATGCAGAGGCATCTCAAAATGACTCAGTGTGATCACTGGTTTGATCCCATATTTCAGACATTCATCAAACATGTCATCATAGAATTTTAATCCGGCTTCATTCGGCTGTTCTTCATCACCATTTGGGAAGATACGTGTCCATGCGATACTTGTACGGAAACACTTGAATCCCATTTCCGCAAATAAGCGGATATCTTCTTTATAGTAATCATAAAAATCGATTGCTTCATGATTCGGATAATTCTCGCCTTTTAGTATTTCACCTGTTATTCTTCTTCTTGTATTTACATCTCCGCTGGTTACAACGTCCATAATGCTCAAGCCTTTTCCATCTCGATCATAGGCACCCTCCAGCTGATGGGCAGCAACTGCGCCACCCCAGAGAAAATCTTTTCGAAATCCCATTGTTATTTCCTTCCTGTTGTCTTAATTGCTTTGTATAATAGTGTTGGGGGCTTTTGCCCCCAACTTTTCTGTTTCTATATTCAATTACATCTTGATGATTATTTCTCATCAATTCTCTTATACAGTGCAATGAATTCATCTGCGAGAATACGGAAACTCTCTGCACTCATAAGCTGATCTTCTGCATGCATCAGAAGCATGTATCCATTAGAAATCTCTCCGTTTGCATCCATTGTCAGAAGGTCTGCATGAGCGTTATGCCCAAGTGAAAAGGCTTCATCTCCTTGTTTGATCAGCTCTGCTGCCTCATCATATTTTCCCTCTTTCGCACAATGGATTGCATTGATAAAATGTGTTCTTGCTGTACCTACATATGTGATGATCTGAAAACATGACAATTCAAATTTTTCGTTCATTTTTTTCTCCTATCCTGCTATTATTTTTATTCTGATTTTACCAGTCTTCATCCTCATCTTCTACCGGCTGATTCTTCTCCTGAACCAGATTCATCTTGTCAACCTTCTTAATGAATGGCAGATAAACGAAGAATGAAACACAAAGGATCACTAACTGAAGTAAAGCACTTTTCCATCCTGCTAAAAGGAATCCTGAGATAATCGGTGGACAAGTCCATGGGATCTGTGTTGCTCCATATAATGGGCAGATTCCTGTATACAGTGCAAAATACTGGATTAAACATGCGATCACAGGCATTCCAATAAACGGAATTGCAAGCATTGGGTTCATAACGATCGGAGTACCAAACAGAACTGGCTCATTGATTCCAAATAATGCCGGAATAATTCCCACTTTACCAAGTGCTTTCAACTGTTTTGATTTTGCAAAGAAGAACATATACATTACAAGTCCGATTGTGATACCTGCACCTGTTATATTGATAAACTGATCATAAAACTGCTGTGTTACAATATGGCCTCCGTTTGCTATTGTAAGTTCTACACCACTGTCAATAATAGCCTGATTTGCAAGGCTGTTTGCCTGTAATAGTCCTGTCATGATTCCACCAACTACTGTTGAACCATGAACTCCGAAGAACCACAGGAATGGTCCTGTAAAGCACATCAGAACTGCTCCACCAAGGGAGTCTGTCATTTTCTGAAGTGGTGTCTGAACAACTTTGTAAATAATTTCCATACCTGTTGTGTTGAATCCAATAGAACAGATACCGTGAATTACTGCAGTCCCTGTCAGGATTACGAATGCCGGGATTAATGCTGAGAATGCATTTGTTACACCTTCCGGAACTCCGGCCGGCATTTTAATACGTATATTTTTCTTCAAGAACCAACAGTAAATAGGCGGTACAATCAATCCGACAATGATTGCTCCAATCATTCCCTGTCCTGCTGTCCATGTCTTATTAATAATTCCACTAACAACTTCTCCACCTTCTGTTGTTATGGACGAAGGCATCAGAATCAAGAATGTTGCCAGTGAAATAATTCCACAGTTGAGTGGTTCCTGATTTTCCAGTTTCGCATAGCTATAGCTGATACCGATAACTGCGATCATCGCACTGATGGAGAATGTTGCACCACATGCCTGATCTAATACTGCTTTGATTCCTGTAGACTCTAATACATCGACAACTGCCTTTACCGGAAAGTTTGACAGGATCAGGAAGATTGATCCGATGATCAGAGGAGACATAGAAGTCACCATACCATTTTTTATTGACTGTATTCCCTTTGTATTAATAAACTTAAGGATCACAGGGATTACTTTTTCGTTAAATTTCTCTTTCATTTGCTACTACCCTTTGCTCTGTTTTTTGCTTTAAATTGTGTATCTTTGTTTTCTCTTATTTATTTTTCGCAAGCTTATATGCAAATTTCAAAACATTCATTCCATTGCACATTCCATAATCCTGCATTGGGATCACATCTACCGGAACCCCTTTTGGATCACAGATCTCTTTTGCTCTGGCAAGCTGATATCCTACCTGTGGTCCGAGCAGTGCTACATCCACGCCTTCAATCATGCGTTCCATATCTGTAAATGGATATGCTGCGATATCAGCATCTTTTCCTTTTTCCTTTGCTGCCTCTTCCATCTTTTTTACCAGAAGACTTGTTGACATTCCTGCTGCACAAAATAATCGAATTACCATGATTGTTTCCTCCTTAATTTTTTCCCATTTGTTTTGATGGTGCTAGTATAACAGGTATTTTCCATTTTGTCAGTACTTTTTCCTGTTTCTGGTTTCCGTTCCATATAGGCGGAATTTGTTACATAAAAAAAACAGGGCATTCTACTTTATTGTGTAAAATGCACTGTTTTCCTTTTCCTTTTTTGTATATTATGATACTTTTTCGTGTATTCTGTTTTTTTTGTTACTTATCTGGTTACTATTCGTACCATTACATTCTACAACCTTAATGAAATAAGTCTTCCATATCATTTTGAAACAGATCATCTGTATCGTTATGGACGCCCTTCAATTCTCTTCCGATTAATTCCAAAATAAAAACGACTGCCATCTGGGATGTCAGATCATAATCTTCGTCTTGTTTATATTTATACTCTGAAACATAATAATTTATATTGCAGTCACTCATCTTCGCCAAAGAACAGTTTGCCTTATTTGTAATAGATATCAGGCTGCTCCCTCTTCTTTTCAACTTTTCTGCCAACATCAGTGTCTGTTCCGTCTCTCCTGATACAGACAATGCGATTGTAGCTGTTCTCTCACCTTTTCCACGAAATACTGGCGTGAACGGATCATCAATAGCAAATGAAAACCAGCCTACATTATTAAAATATCTTGCCCCATACTTTCCTATAAAAGAAGAATTCCCCACACCTACAAATATAATTGACGATGCCTTTGTAAGCAAATTCATAGCTTCCTGGATATTCTCAGCAAATGCCTGTGTCTGCACCCGTTCAAAGAAATCTTTAACCGCAGTAAGATCCATATTGATTTTCTTCTTTTCCTTGCTGCTGACTTCCTGTTTTAATTTCAAACGGAATTCAGAATATCCCTCGCATCCTACCTTTTTACAAAAGCGAAGTATCGTCGTTGTTGAAACATGAACCGCCTCTGCCAGCTCGCGTACTTTCATATATACTACTTTCTCTTCATTGCTGATGATGTAATTATACACATCCATCTCCAACTGATTAAAGGATTTTATCATCTCATGCGTAAACATATGAATTCAGTTCCTTTCTATTTTTTCTCTCTATTCCATTCTTCTGATTATTCACTCAACAACTGGCTTGCTTCCTTCCAGCACTGCCGTCCTGCTGCCAGGATGGAACACGGCTGATCCAACGTGATCATTCCGCCCTCTGCTGTTGAGATAAATCCTCCTGCTTCCATCACGATCAAAGATGCTGCCGCATAATCCCACGGATACAGCATCAGTTCAAGATAGACTCCATTTGCACCGGATGCCACACGGCAGATATCAAGTGCTGCTGAACCACCTGCACGAATTCCAAGGCTGTTCAGATACAGCTTCTTCGCATGGTCAAAGATTCTGTCTGTATCTTCTGTCTGATACCGTGCAGTTCCGAATGCAACCAGATTATCTGCAAGTCCTTTATCCGAACAGTGAATCTCTTTTCCGTTCAGCTTCGCCCCTTCGCCTTTCACAGCGGAATACATTTCTCTTGTGTAAGGGTTGTAAACACAGCCAAACAGCATTCTTCCAAACTTTGTCAGACCGACTGAGATACAACTGTGCTTGTAATCAAAGATAAAGTTCGTCGTTCCGTCAATCGGATCTATAATGAAACAATAGCCATCTCCAAGTTCCTGCTGCATCCCGTCTTCCTCTGCAAGAAATGTCGCTTCCGGTATAAGCTGACGCAGGTTCTGGATCAGATAAAACTGAATCTCCTTATCATGCTTTGTCACAAAGTTTGCGGTTCCTTCTTTATCAAAAACTGTCAGTTCCTCGTCCTGTGCCTGAAGCATCAGTTCCCCTGCCAGTGTCACTATCTTCATGATTTCATCGTATAACATGTTGGTTGTAGTCCTTTCCTGTTTATTCATCCAATCTTACAGATTCCATTTTTCTATACTGCTGATTCTGCTAATACTTCTTTGTCTTTCTATCTTATCATGATTTTCTACATTAATCTATATAGAACAAAGAATGTGCTCGGCACATTCTTGCGCCTGCGGCGTTGCTAAGCGCCAGTGGCGCTTGTTTAGCAAGGACCGAAGTGGAAACGTAGACCGCTTGCGACATCTACATTGTACGCCGCAGTGCGCATCCTTAGCGGAGCGTTTTT
>ERZ1027077.319-NODE-319-length-18064-cov-5.173580_pt1 | contig 18064 bp, 15 predicted proteins | sample MGYA00519280_ERZ1027077 | MGnify/ENA primary metagenome ERZ1027077 (study PRJEB26926, sample SAMN06164528) | human gut metagenome | biome: ENVO:00009003; feature: ENVO:2100002; material: ENVO:00002003 | host: Homo sapiens | place: USA | collected 2012 ... | reverse complement strand
ATGTAGCTCCGTCTCGTGGGCTCGGAGATGTGTATAAGAGACAGGTACGGAATGACCCGGTTTTCGGTGATTATGGGCGGCTGATCTTCCCTGTGGAACGCTCTTATTACAGCGGCGACACGCTGGAGCAGCTGCATCTTACCTACTATAACAACATCGACCCGGACGAAACAGTGGACATCTGCAACACCCTGCGCCAGCGTGCAGCGGACGGGCAGACCATCTTTTACGATATTTACACCGAGGACGAAAAAGCCGCTGACCCGGACAAAGCTGACACCGGCTTATTCTACTTCAAGGGTAATCCCGGCGCAAAATTTGCCATCTGCAACGCAGGCGGTGCGTTTGCGTATGTGGGGGCCATGCAGGACAGCTTTCCTCATGCACTGGAACTTTCCCGCAAGGAGTACAACGCTTTTGCGCTCATCTACCGCCCCGGCGCACAGACCGCCTGCGAAGATCTGGCACGGGCCATTGCCTTTGTCTTTACCCATGCGGAGGAACTGGAAGTAGACACCAGCGGCTACTCCCTCTGGGGCGGTTCTGCCGGGGCACGGATGGCGGCGTGGCTGAGCAGCTACGGCACGGCATCCTTCGGTGAACAGGCGTATCCGCAGCCGGGAGCCGTCATCATGCAGTACACCGGGCTGGGGGAAGTCTACGGCAACGAGCCGCCCACTTATGCCTGTGTGGGTGACCGGGACTATATCGCAGACGAACGCGTAATGCGCTGGCGCATTGAAACCATCCGCTCTCAGGGCACCCCTGCCGAGATCGAAGTCTTTCCGGGCCTTGCCCACGGTTTTGGCTTGGGCACCGGCACCTCTGCCGAAGGCTGGCTCGATCATGCCGTAGCGTTCTGGGAAGAAAACACCTGAAACCGTGAGGAAACTGTTATGACGAAAAAATGGACTGCACTGCTCTGGATGAAAGCTATGTACCCGATGCGCTGGATGCTGTTCCGGCTCACGCTTCGGCGGCGGGCATGATCTATTCGTTCTATGGGCGGCTCAGCGTGGGCAACATGGACCCGGACTGGCTGGCCGAGGGTGATCTGCCGCCAACATTCTACGTTTACGGCACGGAGGACCCCTTCTACCGCCAATTCCAGCAGCAGTATGATGTGATTCGGAATATGGGCATTTCCACCGGACGCATCGTGCTGAATGGCTGGCCCCACGGCTTTGGCTCGGATGGCGGCTGGGTGAACGATTACGCCGCATGGCTGGAAAGTGTTTTTACAAATAAGGAGGAATCTTAACATGGAATATCGTACTTTGAGCAGTGACCTGACCGTTTCGGCTGTGGGTCTGGGCTGTATGGGCATGAGCCATGCCTACGGCGCACCTGCCAACAAGAAGGAAATGGCCGAACTGCTGGCGCAGGCCGTGGACATGGGCTATACGTTCTTTGACACCGCCGAAGTCTACGGCACACCGGATAATCCCCACGACAACGAGGAACTGGTGGGTGCTGCCCTGAAACCCTACCAAGATAAAATCGTTCTGGCGACCAAGTTCGGCATCCATTTTGACATGACCAGTACGGCAGTCAACAAGCCGCTGGTGCCGGATTCCCGCCCGGAAGTTATCCGTGCATCGGTAGATGCCTCCCTCAAGCGGCTGGGCACCGACCATATTGACCTGTATTATCAGCATCGGCTTGACCCCAAGGTGCCCATTGAGGAAGTGGCCGGTGTAATGGCTGACCTGATTCGGGAGGGCAAGATCACTCACTGGGGCCTTTCGGAAGCCACCGAGGAGACCATCCGCCGAGCACACGCAGTCTGCCCGGTAACGGCCATCCAGAACCGTTACTCCATGATGGCCCGCTGGTACGAAAGCCTGTTCCCGGTTCTGGAAGAACTGCACATTGGTTATGTGGCATTCTCGCCGCTTGCAAACGGTTTTCTCTCCGGCAAATACGATAAGACTTCCAAGTTTGAAGCAGGCACGGACTACCGCAGCGTCATGCCGCAGTTCCAGCCAGACAGCATTGACCAGAACCGCGCCCTGCTGGAACTGTTACACCGTCTTGCCGCCGAGAAAAATGCAACACCTGCCCAGATCTCACTGGCGTGGATGCTGTGCAAAAAGCCTTATATCGTACCAATCCCCGGCACCCGGAAACTTAACCGTTTACAGGAAAACGCCGGTGCAGCGGATATTGTGCTGTCTGCCGCAGAAGTGGCTCTGATTGACGAAGCACTGGCGCACATGGAAATGTCGCATGTGTTTGGCGGGAGCCGCATTGTGAAAGAGTAAATTTTATGGAAAACTCATCCGGTAATCTTGCACGGATGGGCTTTCCGGTCTATAAAATACCGCCAGAAAATGGAGATTTTTATGATCAAATCCAACTACCCGGAACGTACCCGGCAGAAAATTGAAGATGACAGAGCTGCACCTGTTTATATCCGAACGATTTCCAACCTTGGCTACCAATTCATGCCGACTGTTTCCGCAGAATCCGTAGAAAAAGATTCCTGATAACGATAAAAGCCATACTCAAAGGGCAGTTTAGACCTTGGGTATGGCTTTTATCATTATAATGTGGACGACTGAAAACTGACATCCTTGCAATCGAAAACAATCTTTTCTAAAATCCAAGGCGTTCAAAATCGCCATTGTTCCCAGCGCAGACCGTAGCATGGACACTTGCACAGTCTGCCAGACCCGGCGCGGTCATGACTACGTTGTGATGAACCGCTGAACAAACACACCGCCCACTGCCAAGGAGGTGCAGCGGGCGGTGTACATATTGAAAAAAGGAGGGCAGCTTTTGATTCAAAACTGGAAATTCCAACGTGGAGACATTTTCTTCACCCGTTTCGACAACGCCATCGGTTCAGAGCAAAGCGGGAATCGTCCGGCAGTCGTTCTCTAGAACGATGTAGGAAATTTTTACTCGCCTACGCTGATCGTGGCCACATTGACAAGCAAGGCGGCAAAAAAGTATACCCAGCCGACCCACTGCCTGCTGGTGAACGAGTTTCTCTCCGTACCATCCATCGTTCAGGCAGAGCAGATTTTTACCGTAGACAAGAGCAGGGTGCTGAAATTCCTCGGACACCTCACCCCGGAGGAAATGAGCCGGGTGGATGATGCTGTCCGTGCCAGCCTTGCCCTGAACCCGATGGGGAGCATTCAGCGGCTTCCACCCATCATCCGCTCTACGGCGGCTTACGCGCCGCCTGAGGTGGTTGACGGTAAGCCGCCCCTCTATCCCTACACACCCATCAAATCGTCCTTTGAGAACGCTGGGAGCGTCGAGGATATGATGCTGTACACCGAACTGGAAGCTGCGGTACACGCAATGATCCAGCGGCTGGAATACAGCTTCACGTTTAACCCCAGCCTGCTCACCATCCCGAAGCGTAAGCAGCAGGTTGCGGAAATCCTGAAAGAAGCCGAAACGTACATCTGGAGGATCAAGGAGGAAATGCGATGCGCCTGAAAGACAATAACAATCCCTTCATCCATGTCAACCCGCCGTACCAGCTCATGGTCATCCACAGCAGCAAGCTGGTCTACCCCCGCGAACTGTATCAGCGCGGTGTGGAGCGCAAGCGTGTGGAACTGATCGCCGCCCACTTCAACGAATATGTGGCAAATGAGCCGAAGGTCAGTTTCCGCAACGGTCAGTTCATCGTAACGGATGGGCAGCACACCATCGAGGGGCGCATCCTCCGCAACGGCGGCAAGGATCTGCCGATCCTCTGCAAGGTGTACACGGGCATGACCGTGGAGCAGGAAGCCCTGCTCTTTGCCGAGCAGAACGGCTTCTCTGCGCCGCTGACGGCAGGCATCAAGCTCCGTGCCAAGGTGGTGGGCGGCGATGCCATTTCCAAGGCGTTTCTCGCAGCCACCAACCGGGTGGGATTGAGCCTCAATTATGACAGCCAGCAGCTGACCGATTACCGCATCGGCTGCGTTGGTACGGCTTTCCGGCTCTACAAGCAGATGGGCGAACCGCTCTACTGTGAAACGATGCGGCTGATCGTGGCAGCATGGGAGGGCAAGCCCGATTCGTTCCGGGCATCTGTTCTGAAAGGCATGATGCACTTTGTGGAGCTGTACCACGGCGAGTTCAGTGAAGAACGGCTGCTCCGTGCGCTGCGCAACATCCACCCGGTCGATATTTACCGCATCGGGCAGGACGACCCCGCAAAGCTGCGCGGATGGAAAAAATACGTTTTCCCCATCTACACCGCCTACAACGGCAAGTGCAGAAAAGACGCACTGCCGATGAAATTTTGATGTTCACAGGCATTCCTCCCATATACACAAGGGGCATCCGCAAACCGCAGATGCCCCTTGTTACATATTAAAACCACAATATATAGGTTTCGTTCATTCAGTTAGTACAACATTCAGAGAAAAGAGGTATTCTATGCGCTCTCAGTTCACTTCGTATGAGCAGCTTCCCATCACGCTGACAGCCGATCATGTCGCTGCTGCGCTGGGCATCTCCCGCGCCAACGCTTACATCCTGCTCCGTTCCGATGGCTTTCCAACGCTCCACATCGGCAAGCGGATGGTCGTGCCCAAAGACCGTTTTCTTCAGTGGATCACGGACAGCGTAAATGGCTGATTTGACATCCTTGATTCAAGAGGTTTCTTTTTCTATACTATTCCCGAAACGACTTGACATCAGGAAGGAGGCAATATGCCAAGCAAACGTTCACACGGCGAGGGTACGCTTCGCCACCGCAGCGATGGTCGCTGGGAATTACGTATGATGGACGGCTACCAGAAAGATGGTTCGCCGCGCTTCAAGACCTTCTATGGCAAGACCCAGAAGGAGGTCAAGCTCAAACTGAAAGAGTATCAGGATGCGCTTATCAGCGGTGTCCAGCTGGACACGATCCTGTACTTTGAGGATTGGGCTGATACATGGTTCGAGGGTCACAGGGATAATATCGCTCCCACGACACAGGAAAGCTACAAATACTGCCTGAAAATGCTCAAAGAGGGATTTTATCATCGCCCCTTGACCGTCATACGCCCGATCGACATTGAAAATTTCCTGAAAGGGATGCGGCGCGATGGCCGCTCGGATTCTTACATCAGCAAGGCACGAGGGATGCTCTACCAGATCTTTCAAAAGGCAGAAGCCAATGACCTTGTGCGCCGCAACCCGGTCCGGCTTGCTGAAAAGATGCGGGCATCCGGCACTGCAAAGCGCAAGGAAGCCTTCACTACGGCGGAAGTCGCTCACTTGATGAAGGTTCTCCCCGATGACCGCATGGGCTTGAGCATCCGGCTTTTGCTCGGCACTGGAATGAGAATGCAGGAACTTCTGGCTTTGGAGCCGCAGTTTATTGAAGAAGATGGCTCTGTCATTCACATCCGGCAGGCAGTAAAGGTCGTTAAAGGTACGGTCAGCATCGGCAGTCCGAAATCCAAAGACAGTATCCGGGATATTCCGGTGCCGCTGAATGTCCGTCCGTGTGCCATCAAGCTGCGGGATACCACCGACCAGTTCATCTGGGAAAGCCCCAAGACCGGCTTGCCCTGCAATCCCACCCATTTTCGGGATGTATTCCGCAAATCTCTGGAAGAAGCAGGTGATGTCCGCTTGCTCACACCGCATAGCTGCCGCCACACTTATGTGTCGCAGATGCAGGCGTTGGGCGTGGATATCCAGACCATCCAGAGCATCGTAGGCCATGCCGACACCGAGATGACTGAGCATTATCTCCATGTTCAGGAATCCATTCGGCAGAGTGCGATCCAGTTGTTCAGCGAGGCGTTTTCGGCCTGAAAATTGGACGGAACGACACTAATTAGACCAGATAAAATCTTTGGCATTGTGGTCAAAATTGTGGTCAAAACCAAATGAGGTCAGCCCACAAACAAAAAAATCCAACGATTTCTAACGTGAAATCGTTGGATTTATGGTCCGAGTGGCGAGAATCGAACTCACGGCCTCTTGAACCCCATTCAAGCGCGCTACCAAAACTGCGCTACACCCGGATATCTGTTTGCGTTTGCCGCTCACAGCTTGATTAGTATACCCGACTTTTCCCGTTTTGTCAAGCGCTTTTTCCAAATTTCTTATGCCGTTTTTACATTTTGCTTTCCCGGCCTTTGCCCGCCGAAGGGATGCGCGAAAGAGCGTTATTTTCAAAAATCGCTATACACATCTTCCTCGTCATCCTCGCAGATCGGGGTGGTGTCGTCCGGCGGTGCGCCAAACTCTACCGTGGCAAAGGCCAGCGCGAACACGCTGTTTGCCCCGGCATGGAGCAGTGCCTGTGCGCAGGCGGCAGCGGTCGTGCCGGTGGTGATCACGTCATCTACCAGAAGGATGCGCTTGCCCTCCACCTGCTGCGGCTGTGCCGCCCGGAACGCGCCTGCTACGTTGGCCATGCGCTGCTCCAGCGGCAGACCAGCCTGATGCCGTTTGGCGCGGGTGCGCACCAGCGCCTGCGGTGCCAGCGGCACCTCCATGGCTTTTGCCAGCGGCAGCGCCATCAGTTCCGGCACGTTGTAGCCGCGCTTTTTGCCGGAGGCCGGCACCGGCACGATCAGGTCGTACCCGATAGCTGCCCACGGCACCGGCTGCGGGAGCAGCTCGCCGTACTGTACGGTCAGTTCTCCGCCAAAGGCCAGCTGCACCAGACGGTTGCCCATCTCCACAGCCCGCCACGGCTTGCCCTGATACTTTGTGTTCAGGATGCCGCGCCGCACACAGCCGCTGTAGCGATAGGGCGCAGCCGCACCGGCCAGATTGCTGATATAGTGCTGCGCCGGATCCAGCCGGATGCCCGGCTTGCGGCGCAGCACTTCCAGCTGCTCTGCGCAGTCCGGGCAATCCCGTACATCTCCCAGCACCCGGCCGCAGAAGGGGCACTCACGCGGGTAGAGCAGCTGCCGTACCGCCCGCAGCGCCCTGCGCCGGGGGTCATAGTAGTCCATCAGTCCTTTTTGACTGCCACGATCACCCGCACGCGCTTGCCTGCTGCGCAGCCAAAGTTATCGTACCAGCCGGTCAGGTAGTAGCCCTCGGAGTTCACCTCGGAAAGCTTGGTGGCATAATACTGACCCTTGTACCACAGGTACACCTGCATATCGTCAGCCGTCTCGTAGCGGGTGCCGTTGCTCATCACCGATGCTGCGCCCACCTTGTCGATCTTCATGGGCATCAGCTGGATCATGGCCTTTACCGTGCCGTTCACGTTCTGCCGCACTGCCAGACCGCCCGCCAGCACCGGATACTTGACGGAGGTGGAAAAGCTGGCCTGACTGCCGTTGACGTAGCAGATATAAGTAGCGCCGCCGCCCACAAAGTTGAGGATGGTGCTCATGGGCTGACCAGTGATATCGGCCAGCTGCTTGAGACCGATGCTCAGCAGCGAACCGGAGCTGCTGGTGATGCGGTTCCAGACCGTGCTCAGCAGCGAGCCGTCAATGACGCCCCACAGGATCTCGCTGGTGGTGGGCACCAGTACATCGCGCAGATCATCCGTCACCGTCGTGGTGTTGGTGGTACTGCCGGTGCTGCCGGAGCTGGAAGAGCTGTTCCCGGAGGAACTGCTCCCCGAACCGGAGGAGCCGCTGCCGGTCAGGGTGCCCAGAATGGAGCCGGCGTTGACGGCCAGATTCTTCACATCGTCCAGCACGCCGTATTTCCACAGGTCGCCGGTGACATCGTTCAGGATCAGGCGGTCGATCTGTCCCTGCTCATTCAGCGTATAGTAGCGCACGGTCAGGGCGTTCAGCTTTGTCCCCGCTATTCGGCTGGGACGAACCGTCCCAGCCAACCCCTCCGATGTCGTATCCAGAATTTGTACGTCATCGGCCAGAGCATAGTCCCCCAGCGCGGTGGCGGTGTCGTTGATGGTGCCGCTGACCGATTTGGACTCGATGGCGGTCACCTGCTCTCCCTCGGGGGTCACGCTGATCTCCACCAGCCAGCCGGTGGGATAGTTCAGGCTTTTGTCGATGTTCACGGTGCGGGTGATGCCGTCGGTGCACATCACCGAGATCTTTTGCAGCACGTCTGCGCCGTTATCCTCCACAAGGCTGCGGGTGGCGGTCTGCACCACACCGTAGAACACACTGTCGGCTTCCTCGCCGGTGATCACATCGGCTACCTCGTTGTCCATGCCCAGCAGCAGGGTGACTACTTCGCCCACGCCGCCGCCGTTCAGGGAGGAGATCTTGGACGCCACAGCAGAGCTGCCCAGACTGTAGGTGCTGCCCGCCACGGTCAGTGCGGTAGGTGCGCTGGCGCTGGGCGATACCGCGGTAATGCGGCCTGCGGCGCGGCGGGTATAGATCCACACCGTCTGCAGGCTTTCGCTGTAATAGTACACATCGTACTTGTTCAGCTCTGCCGAAGCGGAGGTCTTATCGTTGCGGTAGACGCTCACCGGCGTAAAGGGCAGCTGGGTGCCCTCCTCCGCCACAAAGGGACCCTTGCGGCTCTTGAGCAGCACCGAGGAGGTATCCACCTGACCGTTGGACACCGTAAAGCCCAGCGAGCTGCCGTAGGCGCTGCCGCTGGCGGTGTTGGCGCGCAGGGCGTTGTACAGCAGCAGGGTGCACTGCTCGTAGGTCATAGCCTGACCCTGCGTGCAGGTCAGCTGATCCCGCAGACCGATCTGCTGCGCCTTGTTCAGCTGTGCCTGCGGGAAGGAGCCGGTCAGGTCGGTGGTCTTATAGCTCAGCAGCTTCAGCACCGCTGCACAGGCTTCCTCCATCGTGACGGTGTTGTCCGGGCGGAAGGAGCCGTCGGTGTAGCCGTTCATCCAGCCCTGCTGCACCGCAATGCGGATGTAGGGTGCCCACTGGGAGGTGCCGGGCACATCCCGGTACAAGGTGCCCACAGTTCCCTGCGCGTCCACACTCTCCCGGTAGGTGGAAAAGGACACCAGCATTTTGGCAAAGGCACCGCGGGTAACGTTGGCGCCAAGCTCCTGACCGGTGGGCACAGCGCCCAGAGTGATAGCCGTCTGCAGAGCCGTATTGTTGATGCTGGCCGCCGAGACCGGCAGCACCAGCACCGACACCGCAATGCTGACCGCCAGCAGAAATGCGAGAATCCGTTTTTTCATTGGTCGTACCTCTTGTTCTTTGTTTATCACGCCGCCGCGCTCAATCGTAGCGCAATGCTTCAATGGGGTTCAGCCGGGCTGCGCGCCGTGCCGGCAGATAACCGAACAGCACGCCGATGCCCACCGAGATGCCAAAGGCCACCACAATGGAGTTAAAGGAGGGGCTTACCGTAACGGTGGTATCAGTCATGAACATGGGCAGCACCCTGTTCGCCACCATGGACATTACATAGCCCAGCGCAATGCCTAAAACGCCGCCCAGCGCAGAGGTGGTAGCTGCCTCCACCACGAACTGCGCCAGAATGGTGCGTTCCTTTGCGCCCAACGCCTTGCGGATGCCGATCTCGCGGGTGCGCTCGGTGACCGACACCAGCATGATGTTCATAATGCCGATGCCGCCCACCAGCAGCGAGATGCTGGCGATGCCGGTAAGTATCACGATGACCATGTTGATCATCTTGTTCATTTCCTCCAGCCACTCGCTGGCGCTGTACACATAGTAGCCGTTTTCGGTCTTGAGGATCGACATCAATTCCTCTTCCATGGTGGTCTTGGCCTCGTTGGCAAGGCTTTCGTCGGCCATCATGGCAGTGTAGCAGTCCACCATGCTCTGGCTGGAAAGCCGCATCACGGTGGTGTAGGGCAGATAAACACAGTCATCGTCGCTGCCCTGCTGCATGGTAGGGTCGCTGACCTTGGCAGACAGCACGCCTACAACGCGGAACTTGTTGGCACCGATCTTGAGGGTCTGTCCCACGCCGTTGCCGCCAAAGGCCACGCGGTTGAGGTAATCGCCGATAACGCAGACCTGCTTATTGTCCTGCATATCCATGTACTGCAGGCCGCGTCCCTGAACGATCTGGTAGTTTTTCATTTCGGTAAAGTTTTCGTCCACACCGCTTATGTTGGACCAGCGGTAGCTGGTGGTGCCGATCTTCAGCGTACCGCTGGCGTTGCCGCCGAGGTTGACCTGCGGCGACACCGCCTTGATCAGATTGGAATGCCGCTGGCAGATATCGTACATCTCCTCCACCGGCACGGTGCGGGAGCCATAGCCCCACACCTGAATGCTGAGGGTGTTGGTGCCCAGTGCGGAAAAGCTGTCCCGCATACTTTTGGTCATACCGTTGCCCAGACCCACGATGACGATGACCGCCATCACGCCGATGATGATGCCCAGCATGGTCAGAAAGGTGCGCAGCTTGTTGCTCCACACGTTCTGGATGGCCTGCCGGAAGGTTTCAAAGATCATGCCTGTTCCTCCTTTTCCGGCGTTTCGGGCAGCAGGGTGGGCTGCACCATGGCCTCCGGTGCGTGGGAGTCGCCGTCATACACCACCTGACCGTCCTCCAGCCGGATGATGCGGTCGGCCTGCACGGCAATGGAGTTGTCGTGGGTGATCAGCACCACGGTGTGTCCCTGCTGGTGCAGCTGCTGCAAAAGCCCCAGCACCTCGCGGCCGGTATGGGAGTCCAGCGCGCCGGTGGGCTCGTCTGCCAGAATGACCGGCGGGTTGCGCACCAGTGCCCGCGCAATGGACACACGCTGCTGCTGACCGCCGGAAAGCTGGTTGGGGCGGTTTTTCAGCTTGTCGCCAAGCCCCACCTGCTCCAGCACCTCCCGGGCGCGGATGTGGCGGTCGGCGCGGGAGATGCCCGCATACACCAGCGGCACCTCCACGTTTTCCATCAGGTTCAGCTTGGGCAGCAGATTGTACTGCTGGAAGATAAAGCCCAGCATCTCGTTGCGGATGGCGGCCAGCTCGTTGCGGTTCATCTTGCCCACATCCCGGCCGTTGAGACGGTAGGTGCCGTAGGTAGGCACATCCAGACAGCCGATGATGTTCATGCAGGTGGATTTGCCCGAACCGGACTGGCCCACGATGGCCACGAACTCGCCTTTTTCGATTTTCATGGTGATGTGGTCGGCAGCCTTTACCGTGGTATCGCCCATCTGGTAATACTTGCACACCGCATCAAACTCGATCAGAGCGCTCATTCATCCCTCCTGCGTCAATTCACCACAACTGCACCGGCCTCAGCGGGGTCAATGCCTTCTGCCGGCTCTTCAGCGTCCGCTGCGGGTTCTTCGGCGTTTTCCGTCTCTTCCGGCAGCATTTCCTCGCCGCCTTCGGCAGCATCTGCGGCGTTTTCGGTACCGCCGATCACTTCACCGTCGGAGTAGTCGTAGCCGCCGTCGTCATAGTAGCTGTCGCTGCTCACAGAGCTGGGGTCGTAGGCGATGGTATCACTCTCGGACAGGCCGCTGGTCACCTGCGTATAGTTGTCATCACTGACGCCGGTCTTGACCTTGACGTACACATAACCCTCCGGTGCGCTCATGGAAGCATCAGCGTTCACGGCGCTGGGAGAATCCTGCCGCACCAGCACATAGCTGCCCCGCACAATGGCGGCGTTAGGCACGGTAAGCGCATTTTTGGCCTGTGCCACCACGATCTCGGCGTTGGCGTTCATACCCGGGCGCAGACCGGTGGTCTCGTCAATGCGCACGGTCACCGGGTAGGTGGTGGTACCGCCGCTGGTATCACCCTTCATGGACACACGGGTGACCAGACCCTCGTAGGTCTTATCCTTCACGGCGTCTGCGGTCACCTGTACGGACTGCCCCACCTTCAGGCTGCTGACCTGCAGCTCGTCCACTTTGATAGTCATTTCCAGATAGCTCAGGTCGTAGATGGTGCACAGGTCGCTGCCGGTGCTCAGGGCATCGCCCACCTTGGCATTTTTCTCGATGATGGTGCCGCTGATGGGCGAGGTGATGGTGTAGTTATCCATGGTGTCCTGCATATTCTGCATGGACAGTTCCGCACCGCGCAGGGTCTCGGAGGCAGACTGGATGGACTCGGTCAGTTCCTCACCGCTGAGGGTCAGGATGATGTCGTCCTTGTTCACGTTGCCGCCCTCCCGCACATTGATGGCGGTGACAGTACCGGAAGTCAGCGCAGTCAGGGTGCGCTCGGCCTGATACTGGAAGTTGGCTGCCGCAATGGAACTGACCCCGTTGACAGTAGCCGTAGCAGCCTGTGCCGTGGTCAGACCGCCCGCATTGGACACCGAGAGGGTCACAGTGCGGGTAAGCAGGTTGCCGGTGCTCAGGGCATCGGTGCCGGTCACGGCGGTAATGGTGCCGGGCAGCACCTCAAAGGTGCCGTCCAGCGTGACCTCGGCGGTCTGCCCTACCGAGAAGTTGGCAGCATCCGCAGCCGGGAACTCCAGCACCAGATTCATCTTGGAGCTGTCCCGCACCACGGCCACCTCCTGACCGCTCTTTACCTCATCGCCCTTGTTCACCTTCAGGCTGCTGACGACGCCCGCCACCTCAGCACGGACATACTGGCGGTCTACGGTCTTATCGTAGCTGCGCTGCGCCTGCTGCAGGGTGATGGCTGCCTGCTCCACCTTGGTGGTGGCGTCGGAGGAATCCACCGTGTACAGCACAGTGCCCTCTTCCACGATATCGCCCTCTTCAAAGCTGCCGGTCAGCACCTTGCCGGACACCAGCGATTTGACACTGTAAGTATTGGCGGGATTCAACGTGCCGGTGACGCTGAGCGTGTTGGAAACATCCCGGGTCTCGGGCATGACTTCCGTATAGGAAGTATCCACGTTTGCGGGCTTTGCGCTCTTGGGCTTCAGCAGCCACCAGCCGCCCGCCAGCACCACGATGGCCACCGGCACCAGCCACTTCCAGTTCTTTTGGGCAAATGCCGCCGCACCGCCTTTTTTCGGTGCAGCCGCTGCGTCCTGCTGCGGGTCGGCGGGCTGTTTAGACTTGTTCCAGATCATTCTTGCCGTTCCTCCTAGGTTCTTTTATGACAAGGCGCTTTTTTGTAAAAAGCACCCATCAGAAACTCATATTTGTAGTGTATCGCATTTTGCCCTGATAAACAAGCGTCCAATTTTCGTTTCACGGCATTTCCACAAAGTTTCAGCTTTTTTTAACAAAAAAGCTGCTGCACAAAATCACTGTGCAGCAGCCTTACGGGTAATTATATTACAGCGGCTCAGACCTCAAAGTTGGGGTCGTCCTTCAGCATATGGATGTTGGACATAAAGGCGCTCTGCTCGGGGTCGGTGAACTCGGCATCCTTCACATACTTGTTCAGCACAGCTGCGGTGCGCACGGGGTCGGCAATAGTGCCGGCACCGCCGATGCAGCCGCCGGGGCAGCCCATGCCCTCCAGCAGATAGCCATTGTACTTGCCGGCCTTGGCCAGCATCAGCAGCTTCTTGCAGTCGGCCAGACCCTGTGCGGAGGCGATCTTCACCTCCATGTCGGGACGCCATTCCTTGATCTTGTCGGCAACAGCCTTGGCAACGCCGCCGGACTGTGCAAAGCCGCGGCCTGCAGCAGAAGCGTAGCACAGATCCATCTCGGCGGGATCCACTTCCAGATTGTCCAGATCCAGATCCTTGGCTTCAATGATACCTGCCAGCTCCTCAAAGGTCAGCACGAAGTCCACATCGGAGCGGACGGTACGGCGGGAAGCTTCCAGCTTCTTGGCGGCGCAGGGTCCGATGAAGCACATACGTGCTTCGGGGTCGGCCTGCTTCATCATGCGGGCGGTGAACACCATGGGGGTCATGGTCATGGAGATGTTCTTGGCAAGGCCGGGGAAGGTGGTCTTTGCCATCATGCTCCATGCCGGGCAGCAGGAGGTAGCCATGAAGTCCAGCTTCTCGGGTACTTCCTCCAAGAAGTCGTGTGCTTCGTCCACGGTGCACAGGTCGGCACCGATGGCAACCTCCACCACATCGCAGAAGCCGATGGCCTTCAGGGCGGACTTCAGCTTGCCGGTAGAAGCCAGAGAGGGGAACTGGTTGATAAAGGCGGGAGCGACCAGCGCATAGATGCGGTCACCGCGGTTGAAGCCCTGAATGAGCTGATAGATCTGACCCTTGTCGGCAATGGCACCGAAGGGGCAGTTCACCAGACACTGACCGCAGGACACGCACTTGCTGTAATCGATCTCGGCACGGCCCAGCTCGTCAGAGTGGATAGCACCCATGCCGCAGGCAGCAGCGCAGGGACGCTCGGTCTTGACGATGGCGTTGTAGGGGCAGACGGTGACGCAGCGGCCGCACTTGATGCACTTGTCCTGATCGATGGTGGAACGGCCGCTCTCCCAAGTGATGGCCTTCTTGGGGCACACTTCCATACAGGGGTGTGCAAGGCAGCCCTGACACAGGTCGGAAACTTTGACCAGCTTTTCGGGGCAGCGGTTGCAGGCAAACTTGATGACGTTCACCAGCGGGGGGTCATAATACTTATCGGCGATGGAAGCGTCCTCCAGACCGGAGACAACGCTGTTGTGCTCGTCCATGCGGCGGGTGGGCAGACCCATAGCCAGACGCACGCGCTCCTCAACGATGGCGCGCTCGAGGAAGATGTCCTTGCGCAGCTTGCCCTCTTCACCGGGGATGATGGTATAGGGGATCTTGCGCATCAGGTGGTTGGCCTGCTCGCCCTTGACGTTGGCGTAAGCCATGCGGGCGACCTCGGTAAACACCTGACGGCGGATCTGGATGACCGTGGTATTGATTCCTCTGAAACTCATTCCAATCTCTCCTTGCTTTGAAACAGCCATAAAACGGAGCCGCCTGCCCTGTGTGCAGAGCATAAAACGGCGCTATACGGGCGCAGATGGTACCGTGCTGGTTGCTTACAGCACGCCGGACCCGATGAATCCATCTTCATTTTAACATAAAGACGTGCGTATGGAAAGGGCAAAATACAAAAATCGTTAAAAATTTATTGTATTCATGCGGATGCACAGAATGTATAAGTAAAATGAAAAATTTTCAGCAAAGTGCTGCACGCACCCGCTCGCCGTCGTAGCGGCCAAGCTTTACCCGCACGATCTGCCCGCTCTCGCAGCCGGGAGCGGAGACCACCACCGGGATGTACAGCCGGGTGTAGCCGGTAAATAGCGTGCCGGACAGGGGCGTTTCCAGCAGCACCTCGTCCTCGGTGCCCTCAAAGGCAGCCAGTGCCTCGCAGCGCACCTGCTCGGCCACGGCGTTCATGCGGCGGCTGCGCTCCTGCTTTTCCCGCTCGTGGATCTGATCCGGGAAATCGTAGGCCGGGGTGCCGCTGCGGCGGGAGTAGGGGAACACATGGACCTTCAGGAAGCCGATCTTCCGGAGAAAGGCACAGCTTTCCTCAAAGTCGGCCTGGGTCTCGCCGGGGAAGCCGCAGATGCAGTCGGTGGTAAAGCTGACCGGGCGGCTTCCGTAGGCGGCGCGGATCTGTTCCACCACCTGTGCGTACTCCTGCGCGGTATACACCCGGCGCATCCGGCGCAGGGTGGCGGTGCAGCCGCTCTGCAGGCTCAGGTGGAACTGCGGGCACAGCTTTTCCACCGCCGCCAAGCGGGAGATAAATTCCGGGGTGAGCATATCGGGGTCAAGACTGCCCAGACGGATGCGCTCGATGCCCGGCACCTGTGCGCATTTTTCCACCAGCTCCACAAGGTTCGTGCCGGTGTCCAGCCCGTAGCTTGGCAGGGAGATGGCGCTGAGCACCACCTCACGGTAACCGGCAGCGGCCAGCTGGCGCAGCTCGGCCAGAATGCTCTCCTCGGCACGGCTGCGTACCGGTCCGCGGGCGCGGGGGATGACGCAGTAGGCGCACTGCCGGTTGCAGCCGTCCTCTACCTTGATAAAGGCGCGGGTGTGGGTCTCGAACCGCTCCACCGGCAGCTCCTCGAACTGCTCGCCGCGCTGGTGCGGGGCAATAGCTACGATGCGCTCGTGGCCGTCCAGCAGCTTTTGCACGTTGTCCAGAATGGCCTTGCGGTCGCCGTTGCCGCACACAAGGTCGGCTTCCATAAACTGTGCGGCCTCCTCCGGGAAAGCCTGCGGGTAGCAGCCGGTCAGCACCGTCACCGCACCCGGGTTCTCGCGCTTTTTGCGGCGCAGCCACTTGCGGCTCTTCTGGTCGCCGAAGTTGGTCACGGTGCAGCTGTTCACAATGAACACGTCCGCAGCCTCGCCTTCCTGCGCAATGGTAAAGCCGTTGGCACGGAACAGCTGTTCCAGTGCGCCGGTCTCGTTCAGGTTGACCTTGCAGCCCAAGGTATAAAAACAAACTCGCATGAGAGGGGTTCCTTTCCACAAAACGGGGGTAAAATAGGCGTTATTTTTTATTATATAACAGAACTGCGGCAGCACGCAAGACCGGAATTGCACCGTCCGGCGGCAATTGGTGGAAAACCGGGCGCAAAAAAGGCTGCTGCACAAAGCACTGTGCAGCAGCCTTCAACAGGTGCGAATGAGATAGGATCAGGCCGCTGCCACCTTCAGTGCAACGGTGATCTTGCCGTTGACGACCTTCAGGTTGTTGGCGACAGTGCTGTCGAACTCGTAGTTGGTGGGAACCTTGTCGTTGTTCTTGCCGACTTCGGCAATGATCTTGCGGGCGGTGTCCTCGTCGATGCCGGTCACGCCCTTGGGGAAGCTGTGCTTGCCGGAGGTGACGCTCTTACCGTTGACCAGCACCTCGTACTCGACCTCGACCATGGCGACCTTGACAGCAATGATCATGCTCTCCTTGCCGGTCTCCTTGTCCTTGACGAAGGTAAGGCAGTTCGGATAGTCCTTGTCCACGGTCACGTCCGCGCCGCGGTACTCCTCAGGACCATACTTCTTGACCAAATCCAGAGCCAGCTTTATGTTGCCCTTTACCGTATTAACAAGAATGCGGGGCATGGACTTGCTGCCAGCCTTGGTATAGGTCTTTCCGTCATCAATGCTGCCCATGATCACCAGCTCAACATCATCGAACCAGGAGCAGCCGGTCAGCATGGAAGCGCCGGCAGTGGCGACCGCGGTAACACCAGCCAGCTTGAGGAACGTACGGCGAGAAATCGTGCTCATAAGAATCCCTCCAGAATAAAATCAATACATATCCAAAACACAGGGGATCTCCTGTTGGTCATAGCATACCGCAAAATAAGGCGTTTTGCAACGGATGTGTTCACACTTTGTAGATAAGCACTGAATTCCCGCACAAAAACTGAACAAATTGCCCAGCGGCATACCTGCAAAAGCGGCGGCATACACTGCAAAAAGAGAGTTTGCGCGGGGAGGTATGAGGAATGGAACGGAGAAATCTGGCGCTGCTGTGCGCAGGGGTGGTCTGCTTCTGGCTGTTTGCGCTGGCCTTTGGTACGGCGCAGGGCAAAGGGCTGCGCATCCAGCCGGCGGTGCAAACGCAGGCAGAACCGGCAGTGCAGCCCCTGACGGTCACCCCGCCGCAGCTTACCCTGCCCTGCCGCGCGGCGATGCTCATCGACCAGACCAGCGGCACGGTGCTTTATGAGATGAATGCCGACCAGACCATGCCCATCGCTTCCATTACTAAGGTGATGACCCTGCTGCTCACCTTTGAAGCGGTGCACGCCGGGCGGCTGACCATGGACACTGCCGTGCCGGTCAGCGAACACGCCTACCACATGGGCGGCAGTCAGATCTGGCTGGAGCCCGGGGAGCAGTTCACGCTGGATGAGATGCTGCGGGCCATCTGCGTTTCCTCAGCCAACGATGCCGCTGTGGCAGTGGCCGAGCTGGTGGGCGGCAGCGAGCCGGTGTTCGTGGAACAGATGAACGCCCGTGCGGCGGAGCTGGGAATGACCAACACCACCTTCCGGAACGCCTGCGGGCTGGACACCGAGGGCCATCTCTCCACGGCGCGGGATGTTGCTGTCCTGAGCCGGTACCTTCTCAATACCTGCCCGGAGCTGCTGCACTATACCGGCATCTGGACGGACAGCCTGCGGAACGGCCAGACCCAGCTGGTGAACACCAACAAGCTCCTGCGCCGGTACAGCGGCATCACCGGGCTCAAGACCGGCACCACCAGCGGGGCGGGGGTCTGCATCAGCGCCAGCGCCACCCGGGACGGCCTGACCCTGATCGCCGTGGTGCTGGGGTCACCCTCCAGCGCCTGTCTCTTATACACATCTGACGCTGCCGACGA
>ERZ1027077.300-NODE-300-length-18609-cov-31.125525_pt1 | contig 18609 bp, 19 predicted proteins | sample MGYA00519280_ERZ1027077 | MGnify/ENA primary metagenome ERZ1027077 (study PRJEB26926, sample SAMN06164528) | human gut metagenome | biome: ENVO:00009003; feature: ENVO:2100002; material: ENVO:00002003 | host: Homo sapiens | place: USA | collected 2012 ... | reverse complement strand
CGTTGAATCCGAACCGGCCGTTGAACCCGAACCGGCCGTTGAATCCGAACCGGTTGTTGCACCCGAACCGGTCGTTGAACCCGAACCGGTTGTTGAACCTGAACCGGTCGTTGAATCCGAACCGGTTGTTGAACCTGAGCCGGCCGTTGCACCCGAGCCGGTCGTTGCACCCGAGCCGGTCGTTGAACCCGAGCCGGTTGTTCCGGTTTTTGAGGAAGCTGAACCGGATGTTTATGCGCCGGTTACGAAAATTATTTCCGAACCGGAAGTTGTTGAACCGGCGGTTGAAGAAAATACGGAACAGGAGCAGGTACGGCCGGACGAAAGTGTTTCCGGAACGGAAATTTGTTCCGAAACCGTTATGGGACGTATTGTTCAGGTTGCTTACCAGTCGGTTTTGCTGACAGATGACGTTCGAACCGAGATGCTGGCTAAGGACCGGGTTGCCGATGAGAATTCCGGTCTGCAATTTTTTGAGATGCGGGGTGGCGGCCTGTTGCTGAATGTCAGCGAGGTTTCGGCTCTGGAAAACTGGCATTTGATTATCTTCAATCAGAATCTGGTTCCGGCAGAGGCCGGCGGCGTGATTGAAATCGTTCAGCCGCAGGATACCATTCGGGCGGCGACCGTTGTTAAACAAGGTACGGAAAAGCTTGAGATTTATAACGAAGAGGAATATCGCTTTGCTGATCCCGCCGATGGTTTTGTCCCGGCGCGGAAGCATTTTATTTATGGGCGGACTGGCGATGATACAGGACTGATTGTCAATGATTTTGTGAATATCGGTCTGCGGGAAAATTCCGGGAAAGTTATAACTTTTGAAAATCCGGTTTTTGGCTGGTTGAGCGGTCCGAACGGTGCGCAGATATATTTTGCCCAGCTTGGCAGACTGGCGGTTTCGTCGCCGGAGCTGGCGGCCGGCGATGACGAAAAGGCCGGACAGCATGCGGCCAAATGGTATAGCGGAAATCTTGAAGACAGGTATTTTGAGTTTTCCGGTGCGTCGCAGTCCGGCGAATTTACCGGTTCTGACGAGGTTAAAAACATTCATGTCAATGTCGGCACTTCAGCGTATGGCTGGAATGTATCTTTTGACAATGGTTTGGTGATGAGTATGCGCGATTTGCAGGAATTTGAGAGCAAACACGGCAAAATGCCTTCGCCAAACGGCGAAATCAGCCACGGCGCTTTGAAACTAAAGTTCAGCAACGTAGAAAGAATCGTAGCCTACCAGACGCCACAGTATTTTGCCTATGGGCGGCGTTAAGTTTCGTTATTTTTTAATCGGGAAAACCTGAACGTTGGCATTGACGTTCGGCGTACCGGCGGCATTTATCTGCGGTGCGGAAGCGTTGATATATTCCTGTCCGACATTGCCCGACGAACTGCCGGCAGCCGCCGAAGTCAGTTCAGGGCTGAGCGGATAGGCGTCTTTGGGCAGGCGGATAAGCATGTAACCGGTGCCGCCCCCATAAGCGGGGCCGGAAAGGCCGACGGAATAAAAGCCGCCGATATAGCCATAGTCAAGGTCTATGTAGTCAATGACGAACAGCGTTTTTATCATGGTCTGGCCGATGGATGTCATTCGGCACATATAGCCGCTGTCTTCAAGGACAATGTTGTTGACGTTCTTGACATAAAGCAGCGATTTGGCCGGTTTGCAATCCGGCGTCTGTCCGTTGTAAGTGACGTTATAATTCAGAATCAGGTTAAGCGAACGGTTGCCCTTGGCAATGGAAACGTCGGTAATTTTGACCGAATCAATGTACATGTAAGCAGGCGTAATCCCGACGGTAATAGGCAACGAAACGAAAGTTTCGGTACAGGCGTGCGTGCCTGCGTCGGCCTGGCAGACAAGAGCCTTTTTGCGGTTGTTGTTGTCAAGCAGGTGCAGCAGGCTGTTGTAGATGTATTCGCGGGACATCGACAGTTTGGCCGGTGCGCATTGTTTGGTGCGGCAGACGACGACCGAAGAAGGCATGCGCAGGGGTGCTGGCTCACGGACGGAGGCGCTTTTGAACGGATTGTTCAGAACGTCCTGCACGCTGCGGTTCCAGAATTCGCAGCCGCCGAGGGCTGCCGTCATAACGGCCAGCGCAAAAACTCTATGAAAAATGTTCGACACTTTGAGTTATCCTCTATATACCTGACTTTAAACTTTTAGCCTATCATAAGGCAAAGCATTGAGAATAACAAACCTTTTAATGCTGTTATCCAAACTTTTTCACAATTTTCTAGCGGGTTTCGACGGTTTCGAGCGTCCCGGTTTCGATTGAAAAGTACCAGCCGTGCAGGCGGAGTTTTCCGGCGGCAAGTTTTTCTTTTACAAAAGGAAAGGTTTCGAGGTTGTGCAGCGATATGCCGATGGCGGCCTTTTCGCAGAAAGCGCAGCTTTCTTCATGATCAAGATGGCGGTGGGCGGCCTCGAATTTGGCGTCTTCGACGATATAGATCCAGTTGTCGATAAACGTATGGTCGTTCTCGCGGTCGTCAACCAGGGCTCTGATGCCGCCACAGTGCGAGTGGCCGAGAATGACGATATCTTCGACCTGCAAATGATTGACTGCATACTCAATGGCGGCGGAAGTGCCGTGACAGCTGCTCAGGTCATGTTCGTAGGGCGGGACGATGTTGGCAACATTGCGGATAACGAAAAGGTCGCCCGGTTCGGCGCCGAGAATTATCGAAGGGTCGACCCGGGAGTCACTGCAGGCGATGACCAGAACCTTGGGCGACTGTCCTTCCTGATGAAGCCTGCGATAAAGTTCGGGGTTGTCGACAAAATATTTTTGGCGGAAAGAGCGGTGTCCGGCGAGCAGGCGGCTGATTTCGGTCATTTGTCAAATCTCCTGTTGATTAAATCCGCAGAAATTATATAGTTGAATCCGATATTGTAAAGACGAAACGGGAGAATGTGAAGAATGAGATTTGCGGTTATGTTCTTTCTGGCCTTTTTCAGCGCGGTTCCGGCCTATGCGGACGGCGATGTCTATGTCGTGGACGGCGACAGCCTTAAACTCGGGGAGCAGAACGTGCGTCTGGCGCATATTGATGCGCCGGAATATTATCAGACCTGCAAACGGGCCGACAAGAGCACCTACAACTGCGGCATCAAGGCCCGTGAAAAGCTCGAAAGCCTGCTTAAGCTCGGCAAACTCAGCTGCAAAACGGTCGGCAGGGACATATATAACCGCGACATGAGCGAATGTTTTGCCGGCCGGACGAACATTAATCTGGAAATGGTGCGCAGCGGCTGGGCTGTGGCGTATAAAAGCAGGGATGCCGCCTATCTGGAGGCGCAGGTCGATGCAAAACGCGCCAAACTCGGAATATGGCAGGGTAAATATATGAAGCCCGAGCTGTATCGGATTTTGTTTAAATAGGGATTATGCGCATTAAAGTTAACTTTTTATATAGATTCTTATTGACAGCAGGAAAAAGTTATGTATATTGCAAACAACGATTTATGTAACGAAATAATCAAAAATTAGGTGAATTGAAATGTACGCAGTAATTAAAACAGGCGGAAAACAGTACAAAGTTGCCTCCGGCGACGTTGTTAAGCTGGAGAAAATCGCCGGTGAAGAAGGTAAGGAAGTAATTTTCAACGAAGTTCTGGCTTTGGACGACACCGTCGGCACGCCGCTGGTTTCTGGCGCTTCGGTTAAGGCTACCGTCTTGAAACAGGCCCGTGACGCGAAAGTTATCGTCTTCAAGAAAAAAAGAAGACAGAATTATCGTCGCAAAAACGGTCACAGACAGAGTATTACAATTGTTAAAATTACTGACATTATCGGTAAGTAATAAGAAGTTTAGGAGAAATTAGTCATGGCACACAAGAAGTCAGGTGGTAGTTCGAATAACGGACGCGACTCAGAAGGCCGCCGCTTAGGTCTGAAGAAGTCCGGCGGACAGGCTGTTATTCCGGGCAACATCATCATCCGTCAGCGCGGCACCAAGTATCATCCGGGCGAGAATGTCGGCATGGGCAAAGACCATACCATTTTTGCCTTGGTTGAAGGCAAGGTCGTATTTACGAAAAAAGCCGACGACAAAACTTTTGTTTCGGTTGTTGCCGAATAGGCCTAAAGCCGAAAAGTTTCAGGCGGAGGGGGTGTTTTGCATCCCCTCCGTTTTTATCTAAAGGCAAGGTGGAATTCCGAAAGCGAATGCTTAAATAAAGTTTGGCAGCGCTTTAACGACAGAGAGAAGACAATGAAGTTTTTGGATCAGGCAAAAATATATGTGAAATCCGGCGACGGCGGCGCAGGCTGCGTTTCTTTCCGCCGCGAGAAGTATATTGAGTTCGGCGGCCCGAATGGCGGTGACGGAGGCAAAGGCGGTAGCGTTTATTTTGAAGCGGTTGAGAATTTGAATACGCTGATCGACTTTCGCTATAACCAGCACTTTAAGGCGCCGCGCGGTCAGCATGGCATGGGTTCGGACAAGACCGGAGCCAAAGGCGACGACATTATCATCAAGGTTCCAGTCGGGACGGAGATCGTTGCCGATGACGGCGAAACGGTAATTGTCGACATGATTAAGCCCGGTCAGCTTTATATGATTGCCAAAGGCGGCGACGGCGGCCGCGGCAATGCGCAGTTCAAGACGGCGGTCAATCAGGCGCCGCGTTATGCCGAACCGGGCTGGCCGGGTGAAGAACGCTGGGTCTGGCTGCGGTTGAAAGTGATTGCAGACGTCGGGCTTATCGGCATGCCGAATGCGGGAAAATCGACCTTTTTGTCGGTTGTGACCAAGGCGCGACCGAAGATTGCCGATTATCCGTTTACAACGCTGCATCCAAATTTGGGCGTGGCCTGGGTCAACAACTACGAAATGGTTTTGGCCGATATTCCGGGGCTGATTGAAGGAGCGCACGAAGGTGTCGGCCTTGGCGATCGTTTTCTGCGTCATGTCGAACGTTGTGCCGCTTTTCTGCACTTGGTTGACGCGACTGAGGACGACGTAGCCAAAACATATAAGGCCATTCGGCGCGAACTGGAACTTTATAAGAAAGATTTGAGCAAGAAGCCCGAAGTGGTTGTGTTGAATAAAATTGATGCGCTGGACGAAAAGGAAATCGCAAAAAAAGTCAAGGCGCTTGAAGAAGCCTGCGGTCGGAAGGTCTTTCCGATTTCGGCCATTGCAAAACAGGGACTTTTTGATTGCCTTAACGAGGTAAGCAGGTATATTACAAGAGAGAGGCGGGCCAAGGCCGAGGAAGACGAAAAAATCAATGTCGTCGAGGAAGTGAAAAAAGTTTGGTCGCCGCTGGATTAACAGGAGTAAGAATATTGGCAAAAGCAGCTAAGAAAGTTGAGATGAACGCAGAAGACAAGGTTTTGGAAATTATTACCCAAACGCTGGACGAAAACAAGGCCGAAGACGTGGTGGTAATCGATTTGCGCGGCAAGACTTCTATTGCCAACCAGATGGTGGTTGCCAGCGGCACGTCGCAGCGCCATGTGGCGTCGCTGGCCGAAAAGGTTCAGGAAAATCTTAAGGCTGCCGGATTTAAATCGACGGTTGAAGGCGAGGAAAAGGCGGATTGGGTTCTCATAGACGCTTTTGACGTTATCGTACATATTTTTAAGCCGGAAGTCAGAGAGTTTTACAGTATTGAAAAAATGTGGCAGTCGGTTAAAAGCCGTTCGTAAACTGTAAGGTAAAAATTTTTACTAAAGTAAAAGCGGTTCCGGTTAAGGAGCCGCTTTTGCTGTTTGTTTAGCCAATTCTCAAAACGCTGCCCAGTTCAAGATTGCGGTTTTGCCAGTTGCGAATGTCGTTTATGACGAGGCTGGCATTGTCGCCGGCGGCATATTCCGCGAGGAGCAGACGCTTCTCCTTTCTTTCCAGCAGCAGTTCCAACGGCTGCAGAATTAAATTTTCCGTCGTCCGGTAATTGAGGACAATCAAAGAGGGGACGTCGCCGTTTTCGTATTTTTCATCCAGTATGACAGAGGCTTTGCAGCGCCTGTAATACTGGTATTGGCGGGTCAGAGCCAGAAATATCCGGTTGCCGCCGACCGGTGCAAAGTAGAAAAAGCGGTTGTGACGCCAGCACCAAGCGACGGTATTGTTGCCGCGGGGGTGTAATGCCTTCATGTTGTAATGGGCAATCTGCGCCATGTAAATTTTCCGGCCGGTCAGATTATGCAGCGTGCGGGCAAATTCTTCGGCAGAAAAGAACAGGTTTTTTCTTTTGTCCTGATAGATAAGGATGCCGTCGGGCGTTTTTTCCTTATTCAGCGGATTCAGCCAGAGATAATTTTTCTCCAGACAGAAGGTTTTGAGTCTTTTTAAAAGTGTTTTCATAACAATAAGTTTTTAAAATACCGGTTTGAAGTACAATGCCGAGGCCATAATCAGTACAGCGATGACAATGGCTGCAATATACCAGCCGAAATTTGTTTCAGCGTTAAGTTCTTCGTCACAAGACGACTGCGGAGCAGGGCTTTGCGGAGACATTTCGTCGGGAGCCTTGCCAGTTGTCTGTTCAAGCCTTTGGGAATTTTTTGTTTTCATTTTTCAAATGTATTTTTAGTGAGACATATACGTAGAGAATATTTAATAAAATAAAACAAAGCCAATATGCGCGGTTTTTGTCTAAATGTCAATGCCGGTTGACAATGTTGGGCAGATGTATTTTACTGTAAGTGTTTTTGAGGAAAGAAAAGAGATGAAAGCAACGGTTTTAGCCATTGGCAAATGTAAGAAAAATTCTCCGGAGGCGATGATTATCGACGAATATGTCAAGCGTTCCGGCTGGGATGTGGTTTTCAAGGAAAAGGACAATACGTCTCAGGAAGAGGAGGCAAAGTTTTTGCAGGCAAATATTTCGCCGGGGGCAAAAGTCATTGTTTTGGACGAACGCGGCGAGAATATGAAAAGCCTTGCGCTGGCGGCCAAAATTGAAAGCTGGATGTTGAACGGCTGTTCGGAAGTCTGCTTTCTTATCGGTGGTGCGGATGGTCATCTCCAATCGATCCGGGATCGGGCGGATTTGCTGCTCTCTTTCGGAAAGCTCACGTTGCCGCATATGCTGATGAGGGCTGTTTTAACCGAACAGATTTATCGGGTACAGACAATTATTAATCATCATCCGTATCATCGTGAATGAGAATAATCAATCGAAAAAGCATCGTTCATTTAGCGGCTGAGAAACAGTAAAAAATTTGTGTCTAGCCCCTCTTTTGAGGGGCATTTAATTTGCCAAAAAAAAATTATGTGGTTCTATTAATGGTAGACAGAAAAATTTGTAGTTTCATTAATAGTTGACTCTTTCCCCAAATCAGGTTATGCTAATCTACAGGTGTGGATGTTATGCCGCGGCGGAAGGCCGCCTGCGGGTATGTGCAGATATATGAGGATATGCGCGGAGACTAACCGTCTTCCGTTTTTGCTGTCCCCGTTTCGTTTTATCTTGCCTGTCTTTCCCATATCTCCTCACCTGTCTGCTCCCTGCGGGCTTTGGTCAACATTTGTCGTGAGGTGATACTATGAAGAAATCCGTTTTACTGTTCTCTTTGCTCTCCGGAACTGCACTTATGTTCCCAAGGCTAACTATTGCCTCCGGCTTTTTACCGACACACACAGGCACACCCGAACCAAAGCCCGCCTTTCAGTTTGAACAACTTGACAAGGCCTATAAGACCGCCGGGGTCTGTTTCCTCGGCGTCGGTGACTGCGACCCTAATGTCGGCTTCGGCAAAGGCGACGATTATAAAATCGATACCGAAGCTCAGTGTAAGAATGAAGGTTTTGTCAGTTCCTGTTCAACAGGATACTGCATGGACAAATCATGCCCATATAATCCTAATTACGGAAACTGCTTAAAAGAAAACTGTCCCGGCAACTCGTCAACAATCTGTACCGGCGCCATAGCCGGCCAGAATGCCTGCGGCGAAAACTGCAAAAAATGCTGTGACGATTCCTGTCCGGCCGGTTCCAAAAATTATACCGGTTCCTTTGCTTCAAAAACGGAATGCGGAAACAACTGCTACAACTGCAACACAGCCTGCCCAAGCGGCAGTCTAGCTTATTCGGGGGATATAGTATCCTATAACGAGTGCGGACAAGCCTGTCGAAGCTGTAACACCTCATGTCCTTCGGGAACTTCAACCTCAAATCCCGGAGGATGCGGCGGCTCCACAAGTGACGAATGCAACACCAAAACCTGTTACTATCCTTTTCAAGCTTGTTGCGACAATTCCTGCGAAGGCGACAAGAGCGGACAATGCCCCAGCGGTTACAGCGAATGGACGTCTACCGACGGCTGCGGCAACACCTGCTACAATTGCAGCTGCGACTTGTCTTACTGCGTTTCCGACTGCGAGGAAGATTCAAGAGGCGCCACGCTCAGACTAAAATACAAAACCTGTACTATGAGCAATTGGGAAGCTACCAGTACAACCCACTATATTTTCAGGTCAATGGGCGGTTATTGCGTTAACGTAACTGGTGGCCGCTGTATGTATGACGGCCGCTACTGGTGCAGCTGTTAGAAAAAATTTTAATCTCCAACCAGCTTTTCAATGTCGCTGACATAGGTAACGTCCCAGAGGGTTTCGGCGGAAGGAGCTTCGACCAGCGTGGTATAATCCTCATGTTCCATGAAAACCGGACGGAGATCGGCGTTTTCCGGCACAAGGTCGGCAACGCCGTACAAAGCTTTGCTCCAGATGACCGGGTTATGCTTAACGCCTTTCCAGGAAGCGATGCAAAGCTGTTTTTCCTGTCCCTTGTTATAAGCGGCAATCATTTTATCGATAAATTTGGCATCGACGTTCGGCATATCCGCAGGCAGCAGCAAAGCGCCGTCACAGAAAGCCGGAACCGATTTAAGCCCCAGATTCAGCGATGTTTTAACACCGGCACGGTAAGCTGGGTTGTAAATGACGTTGACATCAATGTCTTCCAGAAATTCTTCCATTGCCGCGGCCTGATTGCCGGTAACGACAAAGACAGGGTTGGCCTTTGATTTAATGGCGGCCTCCACCGCCTTGAGAAACAGCGGCTTGCCGTCTTTAGTTTCAGCCATAAGCTTGTTGCGTCCAGCCCGGCTGCCAACGCCGGCGGCAAGGATAACGGCGGCAATGCCCGCTTTGCCCTTAGACTGGTTTTGACCGGCAGCAACCAGATTTTCCCTTTCGGCAGGCGTCAAAGTACCTCCCGAAGGAAGCAGAACATTCTGCGGACGAGCGAAGTCGTATTCGTTTATCTTGTCATTGACAACCGCCAGTTTAATATAATGAACGGCCAAGGGCGACTCTGTCACGTCAAAACGAAACGGCAGGCTGATGATTTTCTGTCCGCGTTTATGCGCGATAATCAAATCGGAAGCTCCCACCTGGGGAATCGTCAGATTGACGATTTCGTCCGCAAAACTGCGAACGGCAGAGGGAATAACGTCATCTTTATAATTGCTTTTCAGCCCGGGCAAAATGAAAATCACGTCGTTTTTATCGGCAACAGCCTTCTCGACGGCATCGGCCACGGCTTCAACTGTATGCGGCGCGTAATATTCGGCATGATAATCAAGCTGAAGGTCGGGAAAATTTTCAACCAACTTGCGTACAACCCCGGTAAAATGAGCGGTTTCGGCCGCGTCATTATAAAAATTGGTATAAATCAGAGCGGTTTTGCGCGGGCTTTGTTCGGCCACCTGCAACAAATCGACGTTTCCGGACAGGCTGAACAAAATATTGTCCACCGCGGCCTGCTCGGCCAGTGGCGTCGTAAGTTCCAGCAGGGCAATAACTTCGCCGGCAGCAACATAGCCGTAGGGCGGCACGGTGTTTAAAATCAGGTTATGCGACTGGCGGTTAAATTTGGCAACCCGGTCGTCGGCGCAAAGAAAAACACCGTCAACCGAAGCGGTTATCTTGCAAATACCGTCGCCGCTGACGGCATAAGCGGTATTTTTGCCGCAGAGTTTGGCCGCTACGACGCCGAGCGCCGCTTCCAGCGTCAGGTCGTTTTCATCCATAACCGCGCCATAAACCGTGGCTATGCCGCTGAGCTTGAGCTGGATTATATCTTCCTCATTCAGGGTGCGGCCTTTTTCCAAGACCATTCCGTCTAAGCGGATTTCTTCAAAAATTTTGACCCCGAGGGCGTGGTTCAAATCAAATTCCTGACATTTCATCGGCATTGTTCCTGTTGACAATGGCTATAATATAAGCCGGAAATTCTTAAAATATAGCAAACACGACACATTAAAAAAAGGGAGCCGAAGCTCCCTTCTCTATCTGTCTGCAAAAGTATAACTCTCAAGGGTGCGATTGTTGTCGTCCTTAAGATAAACATATCCTTTTCTTGCCAGAACAACCACAGTAACCGTATAATGGCATAACCGGCTGCCGCGAAGGATATAGCAATCATATACCTTGCCCCGACTGTTTACGGTAAGCGCGTGCTTGCCGCGAGCGACGAATTTGCCGTCTCTTACTTCCCAAACATACAAATACGGTCCCTGACGCTCAATCTGCATGTTTGACCAAGTCAGACTTTTGAGCGGGCGCGCATAAGGCTGGTGTACAACGGTACCGTAATCGCTGACCTTGGTCGGACGCATACGGCGCACTCGGTTATACAGGCTCTCATAGCGCTCGTAAATCTGGACTGCTCCGTTGAGATTGCCGAGGAACTTGTCCATTTTCGTTTGTGCCAGAGCACAGGATGCCAACGCGCAAAGCATCATCAACACCCAAAACTTTTTTGCTTTCATATACTTAAATTTTTAAATTTCACAATAAGAAATCAGCCCACAATAATCATCAAATCAGGGTGTTAGAATAACATATTTTAACAGGAGTGTCCATAATTAATTTTTTGTCCATTTCTCCAAAAACCGTGCAGAAACATGACATGCTGTAGCCGGCTTGACAAGGGGACGCCTTTGAGCGCAACACCGGCTGCGCCCGAGGGTAACTGTATTATTTTGTCATTCCCCGTACTTTTATTCTTTCCTGTCATTCCCCGGTTTGACCGGGGAATCCCTGGATTGCCGGATCAAGTCCGGCAATGACAAAAAGAAAAACAAGGCCGGCAATAACAGTATTATTTTTTCTTCTGTCATCCTCGGGCAAGCGCAGCGCGTTCCGGGTATCCATGAGAGAGATGTCCTGGGGTAAATTCCCAACTGCGTTGGGCCCCTTTCGTCCCGTAAGCCTCGAACTTCGCCTATAGCTCGTTCTCGCCAACTATCGACTCCAAGCCCGAACATGACATAAAAAAAAGTAAGCTGAACATGACATAAAGAAAAATCAAGCTTAAACATGATATAAAATATAAGTTTGGAAGTAACGGAAGAAGGTGCCGGAAAATGACAATAACCGGATTGTTCCGCTCAATGGACACCTGCTCTGCAAACAGGATATCCGAAAGTATAAAAAACAGGTTCTCATTTCTGAGAACCTGTTTTCCCATATGAAGAAGATTACTTTCAGCTAACTATCAGAATTTATATTTAGCGTTGAATAATCCGGTGTGATCCTCGTAGTGATCACGGAATCTGCCCTCGTAACCGAGAGACAGTTCGACGTTGTCATTGACGTCAGCCGTCAGTCCGACGCCGGCTTCAACGCCAAAGCGGTCAAGAGCCTGTCCGTTTACGGTATAGGCTGAACCGTTTGCCAGCGTTACAACCGAGCTGCTGTCGTCGTTGAACATGTCGTAGGTCATCGCCAGACGGGCTTCCGGACGCAGATTCATGCCGTTGTCCAAAGCGAAGTCCTTCTTGAGGCTGGCGCCGACGACACCGGTCAGGATGTCGGAGGTATTTTCGCCAACCTTCTGTCCGGCACTGTCACGATAACCGTCCTGACGAATGTTGACATAGCGCAGGCCGGCTTCCGGAGTCAACATGGCGCCGCAAAGGTCAATGTCATATCCGGTCATTGCCTGCAGCCCAATGCTGTCAACATCATAATCGGCGCTTACCGGCATACCGGCGACATTCTTCTTCTCGCTGTAGTCAGACCAGCCGTAAGTTGCAATTCCGTTTACGAACCAATTGGAGGGTTTATACTCGCCGTAAGCGATTGCCGTATGCGTGTCAACATCGGTCTTTCTCATGAAACCGTCGATATCCGAAGACGTATAGGCATAACCGATACCCAATTTTACGTCATCATTGACGTATTTTTCGGCACCGAAAGCAATACCTTCGCTGTCGGCATCAAAGCCTCTGGCCTTGCGGGTATCGTCAGCCTTGGAGTGGTTAAACAGCCCCTGAACCCACATGGCACCGCGTTTGAAAATGCTGTCGCCGGAGGACATTCCTTCATTGCCGGTTACAATCGAACCGCCGCTTAAACGGCTGCCGACGGCGGCAAATACCTGATTGGCGGTTTCGGTAGCATTGGACTGGACCATCGCCGCGGTTTCAGGCGCAAGAGCCGTAACGGCATTGACCAAAGCGCCCTGATCGGTTTGAGCCAGCGTGTTCAGATGCTCGGCCATCGCACGGGAAGCTCCGGTCAGGGAAGACGCGTCAGAATTGCCGCCGACCCAGGCATTGACGGTATTGGCGTTGGAAACCGTACCGCCCGCGTTAACAACCGCGGAAGCAACTTCGCCCGAATCTTTTTTGGAAACATTCAGGGTATTCTGCGTATCTCCGAACTCAACATTGTACAGCGTATTGCTGTTGGAAAGTTTCAGACCTTCTTCGCCGCGGTCCACAGAACCCTCTTTTACAGAAACTTCATCAGCAAAAGAATAGGTTCCCTCGCCGGCGTCAATGCCGATAACCGGATTGATGACAGCCGAACCGCCCTCGCTCAGATAGGTTTTGACTGAACCGCCAACTTTGCCGCCGGCTGCCTCTTCAACATTATCGACATTAAACGACAAAGTCGAATTATCCGCAAGCGTTACGTCGCCGGTCAGGGTGCTGGAAGCCAAATCCAACACGCCGCCGTTGCCGACTTTGGCATCAGCCGTATAATCGACACCGAGTTTGGTCGTGCCGTAGGTGGTCAGTTGAGTGGTTTTCAGATTTTCGCTGTCCAAGTTCAGGTTTGCACCCTCGCTGACATAGATCTCGTCAGCATTGGATTCTTCCGAAACCAGAGACGAAGCAGCAACATCGGCACTGATGTTGAGTTCACCGCCGCTGAACTTGGTCATACGCGCGGCAGAATCAAGAACGGTAATATTTCCGTTTGTATTGTCTACCTCGCCGTTCAGAACACCGGCCAAATCAAGATACCCTTTATTGGTTACCTTATTACCTTCGCCCTCAATATTCAGGGTTGCGCCCTGATTGACGGTCAGAACACCGAGAGTATTTTCAATGTTACCGTTAACCGTGCTGCTGCCGTTGAATTCGGCTCTCGGCGCAGCTTTGAGCATAGCGGCGATTTTTTCTTCGCTATCTTCTTTTGCCGGTGTATTTTTGCCATCTAATTTCAGACTGCCGTTTAAGGTGCCGCCGTTGGAGACATAGCTGCCGCCAGCCGTTTGTGCGTCATAGCTTTCATCATCTCCGGCTTCGGCCAATGCAGCGCCTGAAATCGTGATATCTGTTTTTTCGGCATTGATGATACCGTTGTTAACCAGCGAACCGGCAACATTAAATTTGGCATTTTCGCCCGTCGGCTCTTCATCAGCTGCCGCACCGCGATTCATATCCTGAATCAGGTTCAGCGTGGCATCGCTTGCAACCATGACCGCACCGCCCTGCTCAACCGTGGTATCGCGCGAGGCAATAATGCCAATGGCATCTTTCAGAACATTGACAATGCCGCTGACATTAAGGGTTGATTTTTCAGTACCATCATTCTTGGAAGCCGCACGGATCAGGGCATCTTTGCCGCTCATGTTAACCGTACCGGCAACGTTGATTTTTCCATCAGGATAACCGGCGACAATCTGAGCACCGTCGGCGATATTAACCGTTGCGCCTTCTGCAATGTCCACTTTGCTCAAACCCTGCAGAATGCTGCCTGACTGCCATTTCGGGTTTTCCGGGTTGGAAACTTCCATTTGACCGGAAGCATTAACAACCGCGCCTTTGCCAATCGTCAGGTCGGTAACGGCAATACCGGCGCCGTCCGTAATATTAACGTTTGCATTTTCGCCGAGAACAACCGTCCCTTCACCATTAGCATTGCCAATACCGTTAAACTTTCCGTCCGGCGCGCCGCTCATCGAAACATTGCTGTTGGAAATGCTCAACGTATTGTCTGCACCAAGTTCCAAACGCGCGGGAGCGTTTCCGCTGTTGGCGATATTGACATCGGCACCGTCTATTGCAGTATCAATTGCAACATCAACCGTACCTTCAACATTGACAGCGCTGCCATCTTCGCCGGAGATGTTAAACTGCGATTTGGCATGTTCTCCGCCGCTCGCTGCGATTTTGTTATTACCTTCAAATGTTACGGTTTTGCCGGTGGCAATCGCCAGCTTGGAAGTATCGCCTGAAGCGCCTTCTGTTCCGCTTTCGCCATCTGTCGCCTTATACAGGCTGATACGGGTTCCGTCTTCAAAAGTCGTGTTGCCGACCTTGAAAGCCGTCGTGTCGTTATCAATTACCAGTGCACCGTCCGCTCCGACAATATCAGATTCGCCGTCGCCTTTTTTGACGGTCAAATCAACAGCGCTTAAATCAACGTCAGCGTTGCGCGTGGAAGTCAGATAGCCTTCAACATTCATTTTTGCGGCTTCGCCTTCATTGGCGTTGAATTTTGTCTTTCCTTCAAAAGTTACAAAATCTCGGAAAGTATTTTCGCCGGAGACGGAAATTTCGCCGGCGTCAGCAAAACCGACACGGCTTGCATCGGCTTCACTGGTACCTTCCGCCTTCAAGTCGAAAGTAGCATCTTTTATGGTTGAACCGGCTTCTACCATAAAAGTATTGCCGGCAGTTGTTTCTACATTGCCGGTATATTCTGCAGCCAAAGCATTGGCGGCAGTCAGCAGGACTGCCATAGACGCTCCGGCTAAGAGTGTTTTTTTCATTACAATTTTCTCCCAACTAATGTGGTTTAAAAGGAAAATAACTTTCAGACATCGCTCTAAAAGTATAATGAATTATACAAGCTAAATTTTAAATAGCAATAGATTATACAATTAAATATTTAACGATATAACAGGGCATATCGCAAAAACAGCACAAGCCCTGATTTTGCCGGGGTTTCGACTAAAGATAACAGATTGGATAAAATAAACGGAATCAGCGGTTGCCGATGACAGAATCGATTACGGCTTCCACAATATTCAACTCTTTTTCGCTCATGGAGCGCATTTTTATCGACATCGACTCAAGACGTTGCAGATGATTGGAGGGAAAAGCGGATATCCTCCGGCTGACAAATTTCGGATAACCTTCGTCATCTTCGGACGGCTCTATAAAATTTTCGGTTTTGGACAAAGTTCCGGCAAAAAGCTCATCCATGCTCACATTCAAAACATCGCACAGATTGATAACCTGTTTCAGATCCGGCATCGTCCGGTCATTTTCAAGATTGCCGATGGTTTTGAAATTACAGTTCATTTTGTCGGCAAGCTGCTCTTGCGTCAGATTGTTGGCCTTGCGAAAAGCCTTGATTTTGTAGCCTATCTTGAAAATATTTTTATTTGGTAACACCATTGCCTTTTTCCTCTTCGATGTAAAATATATTATACATCGAGAGCGGCTGATTACCCACTATACTATACATTAAGAATTATATGTATAATAGATTATACACCGATAGCGGCCAATATTTCGCCTGAGCAAAACATAAGGTTTATTCACACAGTAAAAAAGCCTCCGTAACAACGGAGGCTTTTTTTGAAAACATACCCGACGATTAACGTTTGGTTAAATCGCAGAAGATTTTTATATTGTTTTATCAATTAGTTATATTGTTAAAATTTCTCATATGAATGTTTTGTGAATGATAATTCATTTTATGGTGCTTTTTCCCAGCCATTCCTAAAACAATTATTTTTATTCTTATCCCATACCGACCCTAAATCTACGCACCTTTCTTGTTGATGTGCCAAAGATATCCTGGCATCAAAACAGTAAAGATAAAGAAATGCACCAAACGTAATAAAAAGAAAGGCATAGAGCCACTTTGAATAAGTTATAAAAAACAATCCGATGAGCAGCCAGCATAAAGTCGTAATAACAGCGGTATAAACAACTATTATATCATAAGTAAGATAGGGAGCAGTCAAAAAAGCTTCTAAAACCAACATTACCAATAAAAATGAAAGAATCACTCCTTTGATAAAATTTACAGATATTTTTTTGACTAAGGGTGTCATTTGATTATGTTCCTTTTTTATTCTTTTTAAAATAACTTATTATTTAAAACAACATTTATTAATGCCTTACTGAAAATCCTGGGTTTACCCGGGGTTTTCTGTAAGACATTAATGAAAAAATCCGTCGGAACAGCCAACGGATTTTAAATGCACTTGTAGTAAGCGGTTGCCGAAGACATATAACATTTTCAACCCAAAGTCAAGAATTTATTCCTATCTTAAACAAAAAAGAGGAAGCAAAAACTTCCTCTTTTTTCGTAACGCAATCTGACAAGACTAACGCTTCAAGAACCGGTAAGAATGGCGGGCTTTGGCTTTACCGTCTTTCTTACGCTCAACGGCTCTGTCGTAGCGGGATTATCTTGAGCAACTTTGTTTTGTAAAAATTTTTGCATCGCAATTATTATCAGCACAATACTCTTCTGCATATATCTCACATAGTTCATATATCTGCAAAGACGCCCTATCAGCATAAGAAAAGGCTGCCAACCAGACAATAACCATAATTTTTTTGCCAAGAAATAAACTTAACAGCCAAACAAATGTAAAAATTATGGTAATCGAATTACGATAAGATAATAATTTTCCCAGAAAATCTGTCTTATTTTGGTAAAGATTATAACTATAATCCCCAACAAAATTGAATATTATTGCTATAACCGCAATAGTTAACAACAGATTCCCCATCCACTTCAATAGTGTTTGCACATATCTACTTTCCGAAATGTTTTTTATATTTTTCCTGAACCAATTCATCACAATTTCCTTTAGAATTGAATATTCCTTTATAAATTCCATAAGCATCTGCTTTCAAATCAGCAATACTTTCTGAAATAGTATTTTTACCAAGCTTTTGGTCTTTGTACTCCTTATATAAACCTCCGGCAGCTATAGCCACAGCCTCAACACTCCCCTTTTGCGCCTCCTCACAACTTAACAACGAATGCTTATATTTATCATTATAAGGTTTCTTTGCCAAAATATCCGCTTTTCTTTCTGCACTTATGCGGGTATTGGCAACTCTTTCGCCAATTTTATATCCTTGGCTGTAAACATTACCGAATATTCCTTTATTTATCAATCTTTCTGTTTTAATTCTTTCATTTATTTTTGCCTCAGTTTCTCCCTCGGGTTTCATTACTCCGTCGACCTGAAGTTTATTGTCGGTTTGGAAGCTTCTTATTCCATCAAACATTTGATTATCGGTAAAATTAGTTATTCCCCATGCCGGTTCTTGATAATAGCCTAAATCTTTGAGCTTCTTTTTAACAGACAGCACATCATCCGGCTCAATATCGGCAGTCGTCTCCGATACTTCTTTTTTCAATTTCAAAAAATCATACATTGTTTATCTCCTTTTTGTAATTTTAAAATGAAAAAATCCGTCGGAACAGCCAACGGATTTTAAATACACTAGTAGTAAGTGATTGCTGAAGACATATAACATTTTCAGCCCAAAATCAAGAATTTATTCCTATCTTAAATAAAAAAAAGAGGAAGCAAAAACTTCCTCTTTTTTCGTAACGCAATCTGACAAGACTAACGCTTGGTTAAATAGTATATAATTTTTATATTGATTTATCAATTAGTTATTTTATTAAATTTTCTTATGTGAATATTCTGTGAATTCAAAATATAATTTTATAATCTATGCGATAAACATAAGTTTTCCTGTTGTTTCAATAAACTGCTCCGCACTTCCTCATCTACATTTATAATTTCAAAAATAAAATCACATATTAAACATTCAAAAATTTCCATTAATTTTATGACTTTCTCAATGTTGGGCAAGTGTTTATCTTTGGAAAAGTCAAAATGGACAATTTGGGTTCTTAATGTTGAAATCTTTTTACCTCTGATAATATCTTTTGTATCATTTTCTTGCAGGTCAGAACATTTTACATTTTCTAAAATTTTATCTATTTTTTTAATGATATTGGGATAACTTTCAAAAAATAAATTAAGAACTTTTTGATATTTTTCACTCTTGTTGATTTGTTTATAACGAGCTATTGCTGCTAAAGCATCAATTGTCCTACCTAAATATAGAGATGTAAAACGTTTAGAATAATGGTTTTCATTCAAAAGAAAAATACAATTTCCTAAATTGCTGTAATTTTCAAAAAAGTTTTTAATAGGCAGCAGATAGTTATCATTTTTTAAAAATACTTTATTTCTCTGAACATATGTTGGCAAATTATTTATATTGACTTCATACTTTTTAATTTCAAGAAATGGAAGGCAATATAAAATAGAAAATGGTGTATCTGAATATTTAGTGGTTACTATAACTTCTGTCTCTTATACACATCTCCGAGCCCACGAGACGGAGCTACATCTCGT
>ERZ1027077.277-NODE-277-length-19334-cov-10.198506_pt1 | contig 19334 bp, 9 predicted proteins | sample MGYA00519280_ERZ1027077 | MGnify/ENA primary metagenome ERZ1027077 (study PRJEB26926, sample SAMN06164528) | human gut metagenome | biome: ENVO:00009003; feature: ENVO:2100002; material: ENVO:00002003 | host: Homo sapiens | place: USA | collected 2012 ... | reverse complement strand
TGTATAAGAGACAGATTATAAGTATTTTGCGAATTTTTGTTTAAAATTATGAGAAATTTTAGATTTTTAATTGACAAGTGTGAAAATCTGCATTATAATTCTCATATGAGCTGTGAATTTTCACAGTAATTTTAAGGAGGAATTATTTATGTATTGTCAAAAATGCGGCAAACAAATTGCTGACGGAAGTGTATTTTGTCAGCACTGCGGCGCACAAATAGGAAATGTTGTATCAGATAATTTTTCTAATCAAAATTATAATGTACAGCATACCGAAAAGCATGAAGAACCAATAAAAAACAAAGAAGAATTTATTGCCGATTTCCGCGCAAAGCACCCTGAACGAATGGTATATATAGTTATATTTATTATTCTAGAAATTGTTTCAACAATCGTATTTATAATGAATGTATCATCTTATATAGATCATCACCGTGATGAAAATCTCACAGGTATGATGATTGCGGCATTTCTCGAAATAATTGCAATAATTTTTGCATGTGCAATTCAAAAAGTAAACGCATCGGCAAATAAAGCATTTGACAGTTATATTACAAAAGAAAGCCGCGAAAAAACGAAAGTAAGTACAAAATGGCTGTGTCCGAAATGCGGAAATTCAAATCCTGCCAACATAAGATACTGCTCAAACTGTAGTTGTCAAAAGCCGAATTTTGAACCGATTTCAGCTCAAACCGATGTTTGGCAATGTCCAAAGTGTGGAAAGATAAATCAAAATTATGTCGGAACATGCGGTTGCGGCACAAGAAAGCCATAAAGCAACAGGCTGTACAGATTGCGTACAGCCTGTTTTTGTGTGGATATTAAAATGTAGCGGCGAACCGTGTTCTCCCCTTCGTGTGCGTTGCACACGATTGCACGCATTGCGTGCAAAATTGAATGCACAATTTTCATCACATCAAAAATTATGTGAATAAGCAAACAGTATCATCAAGGCGGGCGTCCAATGAACGCCCCTACGGGTTTGCGACATTTACTGAATTTATTTTACATAAATTCTGTGCCTTTACTTGCGTGTTTCCGATTAACTTCGCTATATTTTCTGTTTTTCAATTTTTAACTTAATTTGAATCAATGTCCGTTCTCCGTAATTCTGATTGCAACGGCGGTGACATCGTCCTCACGGTCAGCCTTACGGTGCTTTACCGCCTCGTCAACAACAGCCTTTGCAAGATCCTGGGTACTGCCCTCATTCCATGTGCGAATAAGCTTTTCGAGCCATTTGTCATCGCCCGTAATTACACCGTCTGATACCATAACAATCATATCCCCCGTTGTCAGATTTACCGTGTCGGTTGAAAATTTTATACCGTTTAGAATTCCTGCAGGGAGCGACGGCATTTCACGAACCGTTACCCTGCCGTTTTTCTTTACAAATGTTACGGGTGCGCCTGCCTTTTTGAAGGTGGTTTTGCCGGTGTAGAGGTCAACACTTGTGACATCAACCGTTGAAAGCGATTCGTCCTCACTTTTCACCATGAGGGCGGAGTTCACAATCTGCAAACAGCTGTCGGCTGAAAGTCCCGCCCTTAGCAGTCTTGTCATAACAGACGCCGCCATATTGCCGTCAACGGCAGCTCTGCCGCCCGTACCCATACCGTCACACACGAGCGCATATGTTTTGCCGAAACCGTCATTGAAATAATTTATGCAGTCACCGCAGAGCTTACCGTTGTCGGCGGTATGCTGGTCGCTTCCGATTTCAACATCAAACACGGGCATTTCGCACATTGCAATACGGATTCTGTTGCCCTCACGGCTGATTGTCGGAAGGTCAAATCTTCTTCCGCAACAGCGTGAAATCTCACGCATAACCTCGCCCTTAGAAAGCTTTTCGGACTTATTCGAAAGCGTAAGTTCCACGCTCATTCTTCCGCCGTTTGACACAAGGCAGATGCACTCCTCAACAATTGCACCGAGGCTTGTGAGGGCGCTGATTATCCGTTGTGCAGATTCGTTATCGCACCGCATTGTGTTGCGAAATTCATCAGCCAAATCGTGGAGAATATCGCCGATTCCGGAAAACTGCCCTGCAACAACGCTCCGCACATCGGTAATCCTTTGTTGTGCCTCAAGCGCCGACTGATATTCACGGTAGTTTGCGTTCATTGAACGGGCAATTTCGCCTTTTTTACAGCAGTTTTTTACGAAAGATTTTTCAACATCTCTTTCGCCTATTGTGCCGTTCGATTCAAGATACTCTTCAAGCCTTGCAAAATCGTCACGGGTAACACCGCCCTTGTGTTCATAGCAGTACATTTTCAGTCCGCAGGTTTCGCAGACTTCATTTCTTGTACCCTCACAAACAGCGTCAAATGTTGGCGAATAGAGCTTTTTCATCTTTTCAGAAACTTTTGAAACATCGTTTTTCACATTGCCGACTGCCTTTGAGGCAAAGTCGAGTCGCATAACAATATTTTTTCGCAGAGCCTCTCCGAGTGATGTATTTTTGTCGCTTGAAAACACGGGCGAAATCACATTGCCGACTTCTTTCGGAAGAACCATAAACACCGCACTTGCGGCAAGGCTTTCAACAAGCACACCCGACGGTGTTCCGAACTGCGAACCGAACGCAAGGCACATCACACCGTTTGAGATTACAAAGGCAATCGCACAACCCAATTTTCCGAGCTGTGAAAAAAGCCCCGCCATAAGTCCTCCGAATGCAAAACCTCCGCAGATGTAGCCGTTCTCCCTTGACGCAATGCTGAAAATCGCCCCTGTTGAAATTCCGCTGATTGCACCACCCGTAACCGAGCCGTAGCGTGAACAGAGCAAAATGACGAGCATTGCAATAATTCTGCCGAGCGAGATATTCTGCCAAGCAATACTGCCGAAAGCCAGAATCAGGATACACCCCGACATAACCACGCTTGCGGTTTCCTGTTGCGAAAAAACTTCAAAACTTCTGTTGTCGCCTGCGAGGTGCAGTGCCGTGCTGATAAAATATGCCGCCGCACCTGCAATTACCGCCTCGGTTACGCAATCGGCAAAGGTTGTCAGCGTGCTTGTGCTTACGAAAAGCAACGAAACACCCGTTGCAAAAATCGGAACAAATGCCACAAGCGGAGCAAAAACCTTGCTTTTTGTAACCTTGTCAAGATCACCGAGCAGCCACCGCAGACCGCCTATTGCCGCCACAACGGCAAGGTAACGAAAGCTGTCCGAGGGTTTGAGCAGGACATAGCCGAATGCCGTGCCTAAGAGTGATGACAAAAGATACTTTCTCGGAACTGCCGCCGCAAATGACGCCCCGAACGGTGCAAGGCTTCCTAGAACCGCTCCCCGTGACACCAAAATTCCGCAGAGCAGACAACCTGCGTTTGTGAGCATTTTCCGCATAAAATCGCCCTGAACAGCGTCCTGTCTGCGAGCCAAAGTAGTTTTTGCTTCCATAAAAATCAACATCCCTTTAATGATTTACTTCTTTTTGTATTTTTATTATAGGATATTATGGGTAACAGTTTTGTCTTTTTGTGAATGAGAATTTTTATATTCTTTTGTAGAAACAAAGCTTTGAAAAAACTTAATAAAGTAATTACGCAAAAGATTGTTCAACATTAAAAAAAGCCGTTGTTAAAATTCTGATTTTGCATTATAATGGAGTAAACCAAAGTGAAAGGACAAACAAAATGATTATAATGTCAGTTGACCTCGGAAAAGCACGCACAGGCATTGCCGTATGCGACAAAACCGAGTTTTTAGCGTCGCCATATACAGTTATTTTTGAAAAGTCACCGAAACAGTTGCTTGAAAAGGTGTCAAACACAGTCAAAGAAACAAAAGCCGAGCTTATTGTTGTGGGACTTCCGAAAAATATGGACGGCAGTGAGGGCGAAAGCGCACAGAATGCCAGAGCGTTTGCCGAAAATCTGAGCAATGAAACAGGCATTGAATGCGTTATGCAGGATGAGCGTGGAACAACAATTACGGCTCACAATTTTCTTAACACCACAAATACAAGAGGAAAAAAGCGTAAAAATGTCGTTGACGAGGTTGCCGCCACAATAATTCTTCAGGATTATCTTGACAAAAGGAAATCGGGCTTAAACAAATAAAATCATAAAAGATTTACCCTTCCGATGATTTCGGAGGGTTATCTAATGTACATTTTGAGAATTTTATAACCTAAAATTCAAGCACGCCGCAGTTTCAAGTGAGAAAACTGCGGCGTGCTTTTAAGTTAAATTCTTTAGTACTTTTAAGTACTATAAAATCATTATATCACCCATTTATGATAAAGTCAATAGTACCGATAGATACTATGCAGGGTGATAATATGTATTTTAAAAGACTGCGTGATTTGCGAGAAGATCATGATATGAAACAAAGTGAAGTTGCCGAATATTTAGGAATTCAGCAGACGGTCTATTCACGCTACGAAAGAGGATTTCAGTCAATTCCTGTTGAGCATTTAATTAAACTGGCTGATTTGTACAAAGTTTCCACAGATTACATTCTCGGCAGAAAATAGTTACAAATTAAAAATTAAAGTCGGGCAGCAGATTTTCAATGCAAAATTTCTGTTTCCCGACTTTTTTATTTGTGATACGGCGAGTCGCCATTCCCTGTTCGTGAAGACAGTTTGTAATGTAAAAACATATTATGCCAGAGCGAAAGTTTTTTAAAATTGAAAGTTGAAAATGGAAAATTGAAAATTGCGGTCGGGCAGACAGTTTGCAAACGAAAAAATACACGGTATGTACCATTTGGCACATACCGTGGTTTTTTTATACATTATATGTTTTCAGTTAAATCAGAAGTCCATAATTTCATCGTCTTCAAGAGCAACGATAACATCGTCTGTATCGTCATTCTCAACGATTTCTGCCTCAGAATTACTCTCAAGCTGAACATCTGCATATCTCTGCATACCTGTACCTGCAGGGATAATCTTACCGAGGATAACATTCTCTTTAAGACCGACGAGCGGATCAACCTTACCCTTGATAGCGGCATCTGTAAGAACTCTTGTTGTTTCCTGGAATGATGCGGCTGAAAGGAAGCTGTCTGTTGCAAGAGCGGCCTTTGTGATACCGAGGAGGAGCTGAGTGAATGTTGCCTCACGAAGACCTTCTTCGCCGTTGGCAATACGCTTTTTAATCTGCTCATTCTCGTAAAGAACTTCGTTCTTGTCGTAGGTCTGACCTGACATAAAGCCTGTGTCGCCTGCATCCTCAACCTTAACCTTACGCATCATCTGACGAACGATAACCTCAATGTGCTTATCGTTGATTTCAACACCCTGTAAACGGTAGGTACTCTGTACTTCCGAAATAAGGTAGTTCATGACTGCCTCGGGTCCGAGAATATCGAGTATATCGTGCGGATTAACAGCACCATCGGTAATCTTGTCACCCTTTTTGATGTGGTCGCCGTCAAATACCTTTACACGGAAACCGAAAGGAATGAGGTAAGCTCTTTCTTCGCCTGTTTCCTTGTTAAAGATAACAGCGTGCTTTGCGTTTTTGATTTCTTCAAAACGAACATCACCGTCGATTTCACTGATGATTGCAAGGCTCTTTGGTTTACGAGCCTCGAAAAGCTCTTCAACTCTCGGAAGACCCTGTGTGATATCTTCGGCAGATGCAACACCGCCGGTATGGAATGTTCTCATTGTAAGCTGTGTACCCGGCTCACCGATTGACTGAGCGGCAATAATACCGACAGCCTCACCGACAGTAACAGGCTGACGGTTGGCAAGGTTAGAACCGTAGCACTTACGGCAAGCGCCGTGTTTTGCACGACATTCAAGTACCGAACGAATCTTGATGTGGTCAACACCCGAATTAACGATGATGTCAGCCTCTTTGTCGCCCATCATAACATCCTTTGAAACAAGAACATTACCGTTAGAATCGCAGAAGTCATCAAGGAGATATCTTCCGATAAGACGCTCGTGGAGTCCCTCGATAACATTTGATTCGCCTGCTTTGATGTCAAAGATTTCAAGACCTTCTGTAGTACCGCAGTCCTCTTCACGGATAATAACTTCCTGTGATACATCAACAAGACGACGGGTAAGGTAACCTGAGTCGGCTGTACGAAGAGCTGTATCGGCAAGACCTTTACGAGCACCACGAGATGAAATAAAGTACTCCAAGATGTTAAGGCCTTCACGGTAGTTAGCTCTGATAGGAATTTCGATTGTTTTACCTGATGTATTGGCGATAAGACCACGCATACCTGCAAGCTGTCTGATCTGGCTCATACTACCACGGGCACCTGAGTCAGCCATCATGAAGATTGGGTTGTAGCGGTCAAGGTTTTTCTGGAGGGCGTCGGTTACATCGTTAGTAGCCTTTTCCCAGATACGAAGAACTTCTTCGTAACGCTCCTCGTTTGAACGAAGACCCATCATAAACTCATCACGAATAACATCAACTTCCTTCTCTGCCTCGGCAATAATCGCCTTCTTCTGAGGAGGAATAACTGCATCACAAACGGCAACGGTAATAGCACCCTTTGTAGAATACTTATAGCCCTGCGCCTTAATGTGGTCAAGAACAACGCTTGTTCTTACCGGACCGTGAATTTTGATACATTTATCAATAATCTTCTTAAGACCCGACTTGCCAACGAGGAAGTCAACCTCAAACTTGAATCTGTTTTCGGGGATACTTCTATCGATAAAGCCGAGATCCTGAGGAATAGGATTGTTAAAGATAATCTTACCGATTGTTGTGTCTACAATACCGGATTCGATTTTTCCGTCAATTTCAAGCTCACGGCGAACCTTGATTTTTGAGTGAAGCTCGATGACGCCTGTCTGATAAGCCATCATAACTTCATCAACATCACGGAATACCTTTCCTTCGCCTCTCTCACCGTCCTTATCAAGTGTAAGGTAGTAAGAACCGAGGATCATATCCTGTGTAGGAACTGTAACAGGCTGACCGTCAGAAGGCTTGAGAAGGTTGCCTGCTGCGAGCATAAGAAATCTTGCTTCTGCCTGTGCCTCTGCCGAAAGAGGTACATGGACAGCCATCTGGTCACCGTCAAAGTCAGCATTGTATGCTGTACAAGCGAGCGGATGAAGTTTAAGAGCACGACCTTCAACAAGAACAGGCTCAAATGCCTGAATACCAAGACGGTGAAGTGTTGGAGCACGGTTGAGGAGAACGGGGTGTCCCTTGATTACAACTTCAAGTGCGTCCCAAACATTGTCCTTTGCACGCTCAACAGCTTTTCTTGCTGATTTGATATTCTGCTCTGCTTTAGTTTCAACAAGGCGTTTCATAACGAACGGCTTGAAGAGTTCAAGTGCCATTTCCTTAGGAAGACCGCACTGATACATTTTGAGTTCAGGCCCTACAACGATAACCGAACGGCCTGAGTAGTCAACACGCTTACCGAGAAGGTTCTGACGGAAACGGCCCTGCTTACCTTTAAGCATATCCGAAAGTGACTTGAGGGCACGGTTGTTAGGTCCTGTAACCGGTCTGCCTCGTCTGCCGTTGTCAATGAGTGCGTCAACGGATTCCTGAAGCATTCTCTTCTCGTTACGGATGATGATTTCAGGTGCGTTAAGCTCAAGGAGCTTTTTAAGTCTGTTGTTACGGTTGATAACTCGGCGATAGAGGTCGTTAAGGTCACTTGTTGCAAAACGACCGCCGTCAAGCTGAACCATAGGACGGATATCCGGCGGAATTACCGGAACAACATCGAGAATCATCCACTCGGGACGGTTGCCCGACATTCTGAAGCTTTCAACAACATCAAGTCTTTTAAGGAGTCTAACTCTCTTCTGACCCGATGCAGTTTCGAGTTCTTCTTTAAGTGAAGCGGAAAGAGCATCAAGGTCAATCTCGGCAAGGAGCTTTTTGATTGCCTCGGCACCCATACCTGCTTCAAAGTCGTCTTCATACTTCTCACGCATATCATTGTACTCCCCCTCGGTAAGACACTGATACTTTGCAAGGTCACGGCAGTCGCCGGGATCTGTTACGATGTACTGTGAGAAATAGAGTACATTCTCCAAAAGCTTGGGAGAAATATCAAGCATAAGGGCAATTCTTGAAGGAATTCCCTTGAAATACCAAATGTGCGACACGGGAGCGGCAAGCTCAATGTGTCCCATACGCTCTCTTCTGACCTTTGAACGGGTTACTTCAACACCGCAACGGTCACAGATTTTACCCTTAAAACGGATTCTCTTGTATTTACCGCAGTGACATTCCCAGTCCTTTGTCGGTCCGAAAATGCGTTCGCAGAACAAGCCGTCTCTTTCAGGCTTGAGAGTACGATAGTTAATTGTCTCGGGCTTTTTAACTTCGCCGTAAGACCATTCTCTCATCTGCTCAGGAGAAGCAAGTCCGATTTTAATTGAGTCAAAAACATTATTATCTATCATTGCATTTCCTCCTTACATATCGTCACTGCCAAAGTCATCGCTGAAATCATCCGATGTATAGCTGTCCTCTTCAACATCGGCAAGTGAATCGTCAAACATATTGCCTTCTTCGCCGCCCTCGTCAAGAGTGTAGCCGTCCATTGATGTCATTACATGGTCTTCTTCAAATTCCGGATTTGTTGCATCAACAATATCCTCGTCCTCATCAAACTTCTGCTTAATGTCAATTTCCTCACCGTCAGAGTTAAGAACACGAACATCAAGTGAAAGTGACTGGAGTTCCTTAATAAGAACTCTGAATGACTCAGGAATACCCGGAGCAGGAATATTCTGACCTTTAACGATAGCCTCGTAGGTCTTAACACGGCCGACAACATCGTCCGACTTAACTGTAAGAATTTCCTGAAGTGTATAAGCAGCGCCGTAAGCCTCAAGTGCCCAAACTTCCATCTCACCGAAACGCTGACCGCCGAACTGGGCTTTACCGCCGAGTGGCTGCTGTGTAACGAGAGAGTAAGGACCTGTGCTTCTTGCGTGGATTTTTTCATCAACGAGGTGATGGAGCTTGAGGTAGTACATATAACCTACTGTTACAGGGTTATCGAAACGCTCGCCTGTACGACCGTCAACAAGCCATGTCTTACCGTCCCCGCTGTAACCTGCGTCTTTAAGACACTGGAAAATGTCCTGCTCATGAGCACCGTCAAATACAGGAGTCATAATCTTCCAGCCAAGTGCCTTTGCGGCATAACCGAGGTGAACCTCAAGAACCTGACCGATGTTCATACGAGAAGGTACGCCCAACGGGTTAAGTACGATGTCAAGCGGAGTACCGTCAGGAAGGAACGGCATATCTTCCATTGGGAGAATTCTTGAAACAACACCCTTGTTACCGTGACGACCTGCCATCTTATCGCCTACGCTGATTTTTCTCTTGAGTGCAAGGTAAACTCTTACAACCTTGTTTACACCGGGCTGGAGTTCGTTTCTGCTGTCTGCACGGGTAAACACCTTAACATCAACAACAGTACCGCATTCACCGTGAGGCACACGGAGAGATGTATCTCTGACTTCTCTTGCCTTTTCACCGAAGATTGCACGAAGGAGTCTTTCCTCGGCTGTAAGCTCTGTTTCACCCTTTGGAGTTACTTTACCGACAAGGATATCGCCTGCTTTAACCTCAGAACCGATCTGAATGATACCGTCCTCGTCAAGATACTTGAGAACATCTTCACCTACATTCGGGATATCTCTTGTAATCTCTTCGGGGCCGAGCTTTGTATCTCTTGCCTCTGTGTCATATTCTTCAATGTGAATTGATGTATAAACATCATCACGAACGATTTTTTCGTTGATAAGAACAGCATCCTCGTAGTTGTAACCTTCCCATGTCATAAAGCCGATGAGAGCGTTCTTACCGAGAGCAACTTCACCGTTTTCGGTAGCTGGACCGTCTGCGAGAACTTCACCCTTCTTAACTCTCTGTCCTCTTGACACGATAGGACGCTGGTTGATACATGTACCCTGGTTAGAGCGGAGGAACTTGATAACCTCAAAGTCCTGAACTCTGCCCGAGTCATACTGTACACGAATGTTACGGGCGTCAACGCTCATAACGATACCGTCTTCCTCAGCGAGGATACAAACGCCTGAGTCTGTACCTGCCTTGTACTCCATACCTGTACCGACGATAGGAGCTTCACTGCGGAGGAGCGGAACTGCCTGACGCTGCATGTTCGCACCCATGAGAGCACGGTTTGCGTCATCGTTTTCAAGGAACGGAATCATAGCCGTAGCAACAGATACAACCATCTTAGGAGATACATCCATGAAGTCGAATCTTTCGGGAGAATACTCTACGAACTCGTCACGGTAACGACCTACGACTCTTGAATGAACAAATCTGCCGTTTTCATCAAGCGGTTCGTTAGCCTGTGCAACAGCGTAGTTATCCTCAACATCGGCTGTCATATAAACAACCTCGTCGGTTACAACGCCTGTTTCCTTGTCAATTTTACGATAAGGAGCTTCGATAAAGCCGTACTTGTTGATACGGGCAAATGAAGCAAGATATGAGATAAGACCGATGTTAGGACCTTCAGGAGTTTCAATAGGACACATTCGGCCATAGTGTGTGTAGTGTACGTCACGAACCTCAAATCCTGCACGATCTCTTGAAAGACCGCCCGGACCGAGGGCTGAAAGACGACGCTTGTGGGTAAGCTCTGCAAGTGGGTTACCCTGATCCATGAACTGTGAAAGCGGTGAAGAACCGAAGAATTCTTTAATTGCCGCTGTTACGGGACGGATATTGATGAGTGAGTTAGGTGAAAGCGACTCCATATCCTGTGACTGGGTTGTCATTCTCTCTCTTACAACTCTTTCAAGACGGGAGAAACCGATTCTGAACTGGTTCTGAAGAAGTTCGCCTACGCAGCGGATTCTTCTGTTGCCGAGGTGGTCGATATCATCTGTATTACCGACACCGTGAGCAACACAGTTGAGGTAGTTGATTGTTGCAAAGATATCGTCAACCGTGATGTGGTTAGGAACAAGCTCATCTGCACGGCTTCTGAGCATTTCCTTGAGGTCATCCTCATTCTCACAGGAATCAAGAATTTCGCAAAGAACATCAAAACGAACATTCTCCTTGATATCACACTCTGCTTCTGCGTCAAAATCAACATAGCAAGCGATGTCAACCATACCGTTTGAAATAACCTTAACGATTGTTTCATCGGCAGCCTTTACATAGGCAATCTTAACACCTGCGTTTTCGATTTCAAAAGCCTTTTCCTTTGTGATTTTTTCATCACGAAGAGCCATAACCTCGCCTGTGCGTGGGTTGGCAATCGGCTCTGCAAGAACCTGACCTTCAAGACGGTTTGCAATACCGAGCTTTTTATTGTATTTATATCTGCCTACTCTTGACATATCATAACGACCGGGGTCAAAGAACAGGTTGTTTATGTGTGTCTGCGCACTGTCAACTGTCGGAGGCTCAGACGGACGGAGCTTTTTGTAAACCTCGATAAGACCTTCTTCAACATTTGAAGCGGCATCCTTTTCGATAGTAGCTCTCATTCTTTCGTCGTCACCGAAATAGTCGAGAATTTCGGCATCCGTGCCAAGACCGAGTGCTCTGATAAATGATGTAACGGGAAGCTTACGGTTCTTATCAATACGAACATAAAAAACATCGTTTACATCGGTTTCATACTCAAGCCATGCACCACGATTCGGGATAACTGTTGTTGAATACAGTTCCTTACCGGTTTTATCGTGATCCATTTTATAGTAAACGCCCGGGCTTCTTACAAGCTGTGAAACGATAACACGCTCAGCACCGTTGATAACGAATGTGCCGCTTGCGGTCATCAGCGGGAAATCGCCCATAAATACATTGCTCTCTTTGATTTCACCCGTTGACTTGTTCAAAAGTCTTGCGGTTACTCTGAGAGCAGCTGAATATGTTGCATCACGAACCTTACACTCAATTACGCTGTAGTTCGGGTGATCAACATCAAGTGTGTAGTCGATAAAATCGAGAACAAGGTTGTCCTGATAATCGGTAATGCCCGAAACATCTTTAAATACTTCCTTAAGACCTTCGTCAAGCAACCATTTGTATGACGCTTTCTGAATGTCGATAAGATTAGGCATATCAATTACTTCATCGATTTTACCAAAACTCATTCTTTCGGTGTTGCCAAGCTTTACGGGTTTGACATTAACCATAGGCGTATCACTCCTTAAAAAATCTATGAAACGGGGCAAGCGGTACTGAAAATCTGCTCATAAAAAGCTCTTGACACAAAAGGATTTTTGTGATAATATCCCCTTGTCGGATAAAGTTTTTTGCGGATTTTCCCGACCTCTTCGGTACATATCCCCATTATGGTACATTTTATTATTCTATATTGAAATAATCAATAAGTCAAGAGAATTTTCGGATTTTTTTCGGATTTTACTGACTTTTTTATATTTTTACAGGTTTTACTTCCCGAAAAGAATTATTTTTCTTTTCGGGCTATTTTTTACATCCCAATGCAACACCCGACACGGTGTATGGTTTTACAAGTAGGGGCGTTCATCGGACGCCCGCAAGTAACAGAACATACATTATGATAAATACAAAGTGTATAGATGTCGCAAAGTCATTGTTCAACTGTAGCGGCGATCAGTGATCGCCACCATTGCAGAAATTTTATGTTTTAACAAAATATTATGGTGTAATGAGAATTATGTATTCATTTGTAGCGGCGAACACGGTTCGCCAATTGATTTGTGTGCAAACACAAATCAAGCAAAACCAATTTTTTTGGTAAATAGCAAATATAAATTTCATATAACAAACGATTTGTATTAAGTCGAACCGATTTTACAATCGTTTCGATTGGCGAACACTGTTCGCCGCTACAGTATAACAATTGCTTTGTCGAATTTATAAAGTTTGTTTTTAAATATAATTTCTACCGTTACTAACGGGAGAACACGGTTCTCCCCTACATTTAAACAACAGCTTTTACACAAACAAAAACAGTCGGGAAGACATTGCTTTGCATTTTGCAAACTGTCTTCCCGACATTCATTTTCAATTTTCAATTTTTAATTTTTAATTACTTGCCCTTCCCCATATCATCATATCTGTCCAGAAACGAAACTTTGTTATCGCCCTGTTTATATGAAATAATCGTATCGAGATTGACATTTTCAACGCTGTGGAAAATGTTGCTTTCAATCTGGGGATTGATTTTCTTCAGATTTGCTATAAGCTGTTTTATTTCCTGACGTTTTGAGCCTGTGTTGCTGTTCGGGGAACAGGTTGTGCAAGTGTCCGTAAAACGGCACGCACATTGAATGAAATTCAGCTTGTTGTAATCTCGCCAATGCTTGATTTCAGCCTCACGAACGAGGTAGAGAGGGCGGATAAGTTCCATTCCCTCATAGTTTGTGCTGTGGAGCTTCGGCATCATCGTCTGAACCTGACCGCCGTAGAGCATACCCATAAGAATAGTTTCTATAACATCGTCATAGTGATGACCGAGTGCGATTTTGTTACAGCCGAGCTGCTTTGCCTTTTTGTAGAGATAACCTCTCCTCATTCTTGCACAAAGGTAGCAGGGATATTTGTCAACATTATAAACAGAATTAAAAATATCTGTTTCAAAAACAGTTATCGGAATGTTCAGCCTACGGGCGTTGCTCTCGATTACATCACGATTTTCAACGCTGTAGCCCGGGTCCATTACAAGAAAAACAAGCTCAAACGGAAATTTATTGTGTCTTTTCAACTCCTGAAAAAGCTTTGCCATCAGCATTGAATCCTTACCGCCCGAAATGCAGACGGCAATTTTATCGTTCGGCTCAACAAGCTTGTATTCAATGATCGCCGCAGTAAATCTGCTCCAAATCGTCTTGCTGAACTTTTTGCGGATGCTCTTTTCAACATCGGTTGCATAGTCCTCATTCTCGAATTGACTTCTCAACCAACTGTAATAACCGCCCTCAAGATTCACGGCATTGAATCCGTCATCACGCAGATTTTCTGCAAGCTCGTCACTTATCTGACCGCTTTTGCAACAGAGGACAACAAGCTTGTCTTTTGGCAAAAGTGAATTATCCTCTTTGATTTTTGCAAGCGGAATATTCTTTGCACCGTCAATGTGACCGTATTCAAACGAAATTTCATCTCGGATATCGACAAGAGTATATTCCTCGTCAAGCTTTCTCACCTGGTCTATTGTAATCTGATTGTTTTCCGATTTAAACATTCATAACCCTTCAATCTCTGTTTTTGCTGTTTTTTATTGCAACAATTGTTATATCGTCAAATTGCTCCGCATTTTCGGTAAAGTCAGTCAAAGCGTCATAAACTCCGTCACACACACCTTTTGCAGTCTGTTCGGCATTTTGACAGGCAGACACAAGTCTTTCGTTGCCGAAAAATTCATTATCCGCATTTGTTGCCTCATTCACACCGTCGGTGTAAAGGCAGATTATATCACCGTTTCCAAATTCAGCGCTGTTCACAACATATCTTGCATCATCAAACACACCGAGCATTATACACGGCTTACATTCTAAAAACTCAGCCTTGCCGTTGCTCACCGCGACAGGCTTGTTATGACCTGCATTTATGTACAAAAAGCTGTCGCTGTTTTTGTCAAAAATCACGGCGAATGCAGTTACAAACATTCCCTCGGGATTTGACGAACAGAGTTCCCTGTTGATTTCTTCAAATGCCCTGTCGGGTTCTGCATTTTCGGTCATTTTTTCGTGGATAAGAGTTTTTGCAAAAGCCATAAACATTGCCGCCGCAACGCCCTTGCCCGACACATCACCGACTACGGCACATATTCTGCCGTCAGGCAATGCAAAGCAATCGTAAAAATCGCCGCCTACCTGTCTTGCAGACTCCATTCTTGCCGAAACATCAAAACAATCGGCAAAGACAACATTCTTTTCTCTCGCAATTATTCCGTACTGAATCCGCCTTGCAACCTCAAGCTCGGTTTCATTTTTAGCCTTTTCACTCGCAAGGGCGGAATTTTTTTCAACATAAGTTTCTACATCGTGAGCCATATCGTTGAAATAATCAGCCAAAAGCTGAATTTCATCGTCAGAGCCGAGTTTTATCGGCACAAACGCTTTCTTTGTATTTGTGCCGTCAGCCTTGTCGGAAAAGTATCCTCGAATTTTTTCAAAAATCAAAAGTATCGGATTATACATCTTTTTTCTGACAAACCGCATTACAAGTAAGAATACAATTGCCAGCACAACAAACAACGCAAGAACTCGCATTGCAGTATAAAAAATGATTTCCGTATAAATCTGCGTCAGCGAATAGTCCGCACCGATTAATGCGACAGGCTTGCCGTCATTGCCTTGAATCGCTGAAAATGCCGTGTAAAAACTGCCGAAGCTGTCGTTCTGATATTCGTAAGCCGTGACAAGGTTAGGATTTTCCCACGCCTCTTTTTCAGCGTCCCACAAGCTGTGGTCAACCTCTGCACCTGCACTTCTCACATTTAAAACATTCTCGTTTTCGCTGTCATCATCGGCAACAGTCATAACATATGTAACCTTGTTTTCGTCAAAATTCGGAATGTAAATGTACATATATTCAAGGTGATTCGTCTGACAAATCCACCTCAAGGTCTTAACAGCTTTCCGATATTCTTCGGAATCGGGATTATCAAGCAATGTGTTTATATCACAGCGTTCAAAAGTTTCTGTTGCAACCTTTGACGCACTTTCGGTCAGCTGTCGTGTAAACCGCCTTGTGCGCTGAATGTTTTCAATACAATTGAGCGTACCCGAAACAATCACCGCCAAAATAAACAGCACAAGTATGTGAAAGAAAAGCCTTTTGAAAATCGACTTTTTGACTTTTATTTTGCCGATTGGTTTTTCGGATTTTTTCATTAACAGTCACCGCTTTCTTTCCACACACTTTTTCATCTTGTATTTTAACACGAATGTATGATAAATGCAAAACATAATAAATGTCATAAAGTAATTGTCAACCCGTAGCGGCGGTCAGTGACCGCCATTTGTTTTGTGTGCAAACACGAAACAATTCGTAGCGGCGAACACGGTTCGCCGCTACAAACAATCCATAATTTTCATCACATCAAAACATTTTAATAAAACAAATAGTTTCATCAATGCGGGCGTCCAATGAACGCCCCTACGGGTTTGCGGCATTTATAAAATTTGTTTTGGCATACAATTTCTGCCTTTACCTGCGGTCGCAAGGCTACCCCTACAAGTATACATTTACTTTCATATAAAGCAATATAAAGCAAAAATTGCATCAATGCCGTATTCGGGCATCTGATGCAATTCCTTTATCCGAGTATCTTCTCGAATAGATTGCGGTGGCACACCGCCGACCACAATTTTCCATTTTCAATTTTCCATTTTTAATTAAGCAAAAACAGCCGACTGCTTTGCAATCGACTGTTTAATAATCGGATTATATATCAATTACCATCTTGCGTCAAGTTCGGCTTTGGTGGCTCTTTTTTTCTTTCTTGCGACATATCTTGAATATCTTGAAAGCTTTCTGTCACGAAGGAAGAATACAAAAGCGATTGCGCCGAGAATAACTGCAACAAGCACAAACCAAAGACCTACATTTGCGGATCTCTGAACTGCGGCAACAAGAGTCGGTGTGCTTGCGGCATTTGACTTTGCAAGAGCCTTGTCGGCAGATTTTACGGACTGAACGGCAACGCTTGACGCTGTGTCCGAGTAGTTCTGATTCTTTTCATTTGAAAGAATGAACTGCGACGCACCTGTTGAAGAAGGCATCTCAATCGGAGCGGCTGAAACCGCCGGAGAAACCTCACCGCTTACAACCTCTGTTTTTGGGTTTGCAACTGCGTTGTCGCTGAACAGTGCGTTGTATGTTTTCTCATCAACAATACCCGTTGAATCGAGTGAATTCTGATTCTGGAAATTTGCAACGGCCTGCGCTGTATATTCACCGTAGTAGCCTGTTGCATCCATTGCAAAGTAGCCGAGCTTTATAAGCTGTTGCTGAATTGCAGTTACTTCATCGTTTTCGTCACCGTTCTGATACTGAACTGCCTCTGTTACAGGCTCTGTTGTTGCCTCTGTGGGAGCAGTTGTTTCTTCTTCGGGCTTGTCCTCAGTCTTTGTTGTTGTATCGGCTTTTGGAGCTTCGGGAGCATTCTCCGAATAAAGTGTATTTCTCGAATCGCCTGCAATACCGTCAACTGTAAAACCTGCGGCTTTCTGGAATGCCTTATAAGCCTCTTCTGTTGCGTCACCGAAGTAACCGTCAACTGCACCGTCATAATAGCCGAGGTCAGCAAGTCTTTGCTGAATCTTCTTTACCTCAGCACCCGATGAACCGTTCTTGTAAACACTCGGTGTGTTGCTTGAAGATGATGAGCTGCCTGATGAACTTGAAGAACCTGATGAGCTTGAACCCGACGAACTGCTTGAAGAAGTGTTTGAAGGAGTCTTGCTCGATCTGCCCTGTGAATCAAAGTAATATGTAGTACCGTCAATTGTTCTTGAAGTATTTACAATGTACTCGCCGTTTTCGTAGTAGTAGTAGTTGCCGTTAAAGCTTTCCCAACCGTTTGTTACATATGAAACTGCGGCAAGCTTGAACCAGTATGTCCAATTGTTATAACCGCCGATTGCCTCATAGCAAACACCGTATTCATCACCTCTTGCGTCAACCTCCATACCGTTGCCGACATAGACACCGACATGACCGGGACGCCAAAGTCCAAGACCGTGAACATTAGGAATGCCTGCGCTTACCGAACCTGTTTCGGTAGCTGTTTCAAGCTGTGGATTACCGCATCTTTCGCCGCCGGCATATGAATAGATAAGACCTGAACAGTCAACCGCTCCGGGGGTTGAACCGCCGTAAACATATGACCATCCGCTGTTATAGGCATTGAGTGCCCATTCTGCAAGACCTGCACCCGTGCCTTTTGCACCGGCAGAAAATGAAGAACCGAATACGCATACACTTGAAAGTGTGAGAACACTCAGAATGATTGCAGTAATCTTTTTTATTCTCTGCATCGTTAATTACCTCCATTTTTTCAGAGAGTCAAAGCTCTTACAGAAAAATAACGACCGACTCAAAGTACAGTCCGTTTTAATCTGTACGGAAGATTTGACCGAAAAATTGTTACCAAATCTGACAGTAAATTACAAATCAGGTTACACCTTGATAACAACATTGTAACCATTATAACATCACTCTTTTAAAAAATCAACCCCAAAGCCCGTATTTTTTGCTAATTCAGAAAATTTGATGCAGTTTCACTCACAAAATCTTCATTTCAAGCACCAAATTAAAGCGAATTATTACAAAATTTGTAACCTTTTGTAATATTTACAGAGTACCGTCAACATAAATCTCGCATCAAAAAAGCAACTCCCGCACCAAGCATTTGGAGCGGGAGCTGCTTTTATTCGGTTTCCGTAATACAATTATGAAAAAAACAGAGGAGAGAAAATTTCAAAATGAAATTTTGCTGAGTAAAATATGAATTAAAAATACATTTATACGGCATTACTGGTATTCGCAAACACTTGCCCATTTGAGAAGGAACTCTCTCTCTTCGGGTTTGCCCTTAACAGACTGTGATGCGGCTACAATCGGAAGCCAGCGGTCAACATATTGACGGGCTGTGTCGGTCTTTGTGCAGAAAAGCTTCATATACTTTTCTGCAAGCTCTTCCTGATGATTCAAACGGAACAAGAGGTAAGTTCTTGCGGCATCGGCTGAACCGTTACCCTGTGTTGCGTGTGACCAGTCAATAACATACGGTGTACCCGACTCGTCAATGATAACATTACTCGGGTTGAAATCGCCGTGACAAACCTTTGTGTGGTTCGGCATACCGTTAAGACGGGTTTCAAGCTCATATCTTGTTGTTGCGTCAAGGTCGGTTTCGCTGATTTTGCGTTTCATCTTATCCTTGAGTTTGTTAAGCAACGGTGCTTTTTGGCTGAGGATTTTAACCTGAATGTCAACAAAGAGATTGAGATATTCCTCCTCTTTTTCGGGATGCTCTGCCATAAGCTCCGCAAGAGTTTTGCCCTCAATGAAGGTGGAGATAATTGCCCATTTTCCGTCAATCTTTGTAACCTCTTCAATTTTCGGAATATTGAGTCCTGTTTCCTCAACTCTTGCCTGATTAAGAGCCTCGTTAAGAATATCTGATTTCGGATAACACTCGTCAAAAACTTTGGCTGCAAGCGCACCGTCTTTATAAACTACCTTGTTCTCTCTTTTTGCAAGAACTGTATCTAATTTCATAATAAAGCCCCTTTCGCTTTAAAATATTAAAAATTCATCAAGCAATCTTTCATTGCTTCGGTTATATTATACAACAATTTCAGGGGTTAGTATCTGTCTCTTATACACATCTCCGAGCCCACGAGACGGAGCTACATCTCG
>ERZ1027077.268-NODE-268-length-19694-cov-6.310708_pt1 | contig 19694 bp, 16 predicted proteins | sample MGYA00519280_ERZ1027077 | MGnify/ENA primary metagenome ERZ1027077 (study PRJEB26926, sample SAMN06164528) | human gut metagenome | biome: ENVO:00009003; feature: ENVO:2100002; material: ENVO:00002003 | host: Homo sapiens | place: USA | collected 2012 ... | reverse complement strand
ACCCCTGTTTCCCCGGAGCAGGCCAAGCCCGGCGACCTTGTATTTTTCGTCGGCACCTACGACACCCCCGGCGTTTCCCACGTCGGCATTTATGTGGGCAATTCCGTGATGTTGCACTGTGGCGACCCTATTTCCTACACCAACCTCAATTCGAGTTATTGGCAGCAGCATTTCTATTGTTACGGGCGTCTGCCTTGACGCCAGAAAGGAGTTTTGACTATGGCAAACAAACTTGACCGTATCGAAAAGGACATTGAGAAAACCAAGGCCAAGATCGCGGAGCTGCAAAAGCAGCTTCGTGAGCTGGAAGCGGCAAAGACCGAGCAGGAGAATTTGCAGATCATCCAGCTTGTGCGCGGCCTGAACATGAATCCGGAGGAATTTGCGGCGTTCCTGCGCGGCGGCGCTTTGCAGAGCGCCCCGGCCCCGCAGCCGGATTTTGAACAGGAGGACAATGCCAATGAAGAATAAGATCATTCGCACGTTTACCGTGACGCTGGCCGTCGTGCTTTGCCTGACGGCCTTTTCCACCACCGCGTTTGCCGGTGGCACTGACCCCAACCCGGAGCCTTTGCCGGAAACCACCGAGGCACCGCAGGAGGAAGAACCCACCACCGGCGGCATGGAGCCGGAGGGCGTACCTGTCACCCCGGAGGGTAACGCAACACTGGTGGATGATTTTTATGGGGATAAGCAGCTTATCACCGTTACCACCAAGGCGGGCAACTACTTTTATATCTTGATCGACCGCGCCAACAAGGACAAGGAAACCGCCGTTCACTTCCTCAACCAAGTGGACGACGCTGACCTGCAAGCACTGTTGGAGGACGGCAAAGCCGCCCCGGAAACCTGTACCTGTACGACCAAGTGCGCGGCGGGAGCCGTCAACACGAATTGCCCGGTATGTAAAACCAATATGACCGAGTGTACCGGCCCGGAGCCGGAACCGCAGGAGCCGGAGGAAACCGAGCAGCCGCAGGAAGATGAAGCGAAAGGCAGCGGCATGGGCGGCCTTGTCGTGTTCCTTGTGGTGGCCCTGATCGGCGGCGGCGCGGCCCTTTACTTCTTCAAGTTTAAGAAGCCCAAGGCCGACACCAAGGGCGGCGACGAGCTGGACGAATACGATTTTGGCGAGGACGAGGACGACGAGGACGAACCGACCCCGGAGGACGAGGAACCCGCGCAGGATAAGGAGGAATAAGGAATGAGTATTCAGTTGGTAATTGCAGAGAAACCGAGCGTCGCCCGCAGCATTGCGGGCGTGATCGGTGCAGATCAGAAACGGGACGGCTACATGGAGGGAAACGGCTATCTGGTGAGCTGGTGTATCGGCCACCTTGTTTCCCTTGCCGACGCCGGAGCCTATGACGAGCGTTTCAAGAAGTGGCGCTATGACGACCTGCCGATTTTGCCGCAGGAGTGGCAGTACATCATCCCCGCCGAGAAGAAAGGACAGTTTGCCGTGCTGCGCTCCCTGATGGAACACCCCGACGTGACGGGCCTTGTGTGCGCCACCGACGCCGGGCGCGAGGGTGAGCTGATTTTCCGTTTCGTCTACCAGATGGCGGGCTGCAAAAAGCCGTTCAAGCGCCTTTGGATTTCCAGCATGGAGGACGCCGCGATCCGCGAGGGCTTTGCCCACCTGAAACCGGGGGCCGACTACGACGACTTGTATCAATCGGCCCTGTGCCGGGCGCAGGCCGATTGGCTGGTGGGGATCAACGCCACCCGGCTTTTCTCCATCCTCTACCACAAGACCCTGACCGTGGGCCGTGTCCAGACGCCTACCCTCAATATGCTGGTTGACCGGGAGGCCAAAATCAGCAATTTTAAGAAAGAGAAATACCACGTTGTCCATATCGCGGCGGGCGGCATGGAGGCGGCCAGCGACCGCTTTCTGAACCCCGATGACGCCGACGCCACCAAGACGGCCTGTGCAGGAGCGCAGGCCGTTTGTGTATCGGTGAAGCGTGAGAAAAAGACGGAGCAGCCGCCCCGTCTTTACGATCTCACCACCTTGCAGCGGGAGGCCAACCGCCTGTTTGGATTTACCGCCAAGCAGACCCTTGACTATGCCCAACAGCTCTATGAAAAGAAGCTGCTGACCTATCCCCGCACCGACAGTCAGTATCTTACCGACGATATGCAGCCCACGGCGGAAAGCATCGTGTCCGGCCTGTGGCCGCTGCTTTCCTTTGCAGCGGGGCTGGACATTGCCCCGCAGTTTGGCCGGGTACTGAACAGCAAAAAGGTGTCCGACCACCACGCCATTATCCCCACGATGGAGTTTGTGCAGAAAGGCTTTGACGGGCTGACCGAGGGCGAAAAGAAACTGCTGTCCCTTGTGTGCTGCAAGCTGCTGTGTGCTGTGGCCGCGCCCCATGTGTATGAGGCTGTCACCGCCACATTCACCTGCGCCGGGAACGAGTTCACCGCCAAGGGCAAAACCATTCTCACCCCCGGCTGGAAAGAGATTGAGCGCCGCTTCAAGGCGTCGTTCAAGACCGACGCCGACGAGGACGCGCCGGAGCTGGCAAGGGAGCTGCCGGAGATCACCGAGGGCCAGACCTTTGACCCGGTGAAGGCCAGCATCACCGAGCATTTCACTACGCCGCCCAAGCCCTATACCGAAGATACGCTGCTGTCTGCTATGGAACGTGCCGGGGCCGAGGATATGCCGGAGGACGCCGAGCGCCAAGGTTTGGGAACCCCGGCAACCCGTGCTTCCATTCTGGAAAAGCTGGTGCAGATGGGCTTTGTGGAGCGCAAAGGCAAACAGCTACTTCCCACCAAGGACGGCCACAACCTTGTGTGCGTACTGCCGGAAGTGCTGACTTCTCCCCAGCTCACGGCGGAATGGGAAACCAAGCTGACGGCCATTGCCAAGGGCGAGGCCGACCCGGAGGGCTTCATGGTGGGCATTGAGGAAATGACCCGAAACCTGATTTCTCGTTATTCGCAGATCAGCGAGGACGCACAGAAGTTGTTTCAGGCCGAGCGTGTTGTTATCGGCAAGTGTCCCCGCTGCGGCGAAGCCGTCTACGAGGGCAAGAAAAACTATTACTGCGGAAACCGGGCCTGCCAGTTTGTCATGTGGAAGAATGACCGATTTTTTGAGGAACGAGGCAAGACGTTCACCCCGAAGATCGCCGCCGCGCTGCTCAAAGACGGAAAGGCAAAGGTAAAGGGCCTGCGCTCCATGAAAACCGGCAAAACCTATGACGGAACGGTGCTTTTGGCCGATACCGGCGGGAAGTATGTCAATTACCGCGTGGAGAAAAAGAGCTGACGGAGTAACGTAGCAAGCATAGGAAGTGTAGCCACACTTCCGACAAATCCCTGACCCGGCCACCCTGCCGGGCCGGGGATTTTGCTTGTTGGGGAAAGCCCCAAACCCCTATGAATATGAAAGGAGTGAACCCATGAGCGAAGTGTTTTCTATCCTGCTTCATAACCGACAGCGTTATGAGCAAGGCAAAGAGGGCCTTTGGTTTTCTTTGCCGACCACAACCGAAAAGCTGCAAGAAGCCCTGCGGGAAATCGGGATCAGTGCCGACAATCCGCAGGACTTTTTCTTGTACGACTACCGAAGCCCGCAGGAGCGTCCCATTAAGCTGCCCCGCGATCTGGTGTTGTCCGCTGATGTGGACGAGCTGAACTTCCTTGCCGCGAGGCTGGAAAAACTGGACGCCGCCGAGCTTGCGGAGCTGAACGCCGCCCTGACAAGCCCGCAGCGCGACTTCCACAGCATCGGCCAGATCATCGACTATCCCGACAACGTGGACTACTATGTGCATCTGCCGGATGTCACCGGCACGGGCCAGTTGGGTGACTACTACCTGAACCGTTCCGGCATGGTGGATATGCCGGAGGAATGGAAAGCGGGAATTTTCCTGCCCCGTTTCGGCCTGCATATTGCCAATACGGAGCATGGTGTTTTCACCGACTACGGCTATCTGGTGAAAAGCGGCGACGAGTGGCAGCGTGTCCATGAGGGCCAGCCGGTGCCGGAGGAATACCGGGTGATGGCTTATCCCGCGCCGGAAATTCTGCGGGACGAGGCCCCGGCCCGGACGGTGCAGCCAGAGGCAGCGCCCACCGCCGAAGCTGCGGCCCCGCCGCCCGTCGTCCCCATTATTCTCAACAGCCAGAACAGCGCCGACCGCATGAAAGAAATCACCGACCGGCTGGAAACCGGCATACAGGAACTTTTCGAGAGTGAACGCTACAAAGCCTATCTCACCTCTATGGCAAAGTTCCACAGTTACAGCTTCAACAATACGCTGCTGATCGCCATGCAGGGCGGCCAGCTTGTGGCGGGCTACAACAAGTGGCGGGACGATTTTCACCGCAATGTGAAACGGGGCGAGAAAGGCATCAAGATTCTGGCCCCCGCCCCCTACAAGGTGAAAAAGGAAGTGCCGAAGCTGGACGAACAGGGCAAGCCGGTCATGGACAAAGACGGCAAGCCTCTGACCGAAGTACAGGAAACACAAGTTCCGGCGTTCAAGATCGTGTCTGTCTTTGACGTGAGCCAGACCGAGGGCGAACCCTTGCCCTCTATCGGTGTGGACGAGCTGGCCGGAAATGTGGAGCAATACGAGGACTTCTTCAAGGCGCTGGAACAGACTTCCCCCGTGCCGATGGCCTTTGAGGACATCCCCGGTGGTTCTCACGGCTACTACCACCTGACGGAAAAGCGGATCGCCATACAGGAGAACATGAGTGAGCTGCAAACTTTGAAAACAGCCATCCATGAGATTGCCCATGCCAAGCTCCACGCCATTGACCCGGAGGCCCCTGTGACCGAGCAGGCCGACCGGCCCGACAGCCGCACCCGCGAGGTGCAGGCCGAGAGCGTGGCCTATGCCGTCTGCCAGCACTACGGACTGGACACGTCCGACTATTCCTTTGGGTATGTGGCCGGTTGGAGTTCCGGCAAAGACCTGAAAGAGCTGCGGGCGTCCCTTGAAACCATCCGGGCCACCGCCCATGAGCTGATTACCGCCATCGACGGCCACCTTGCCGAGCTTCAGCAACAGCGGCAGGCGCAGCAGGCCGTGGAGCAAATTGTGGAGCCGACTGTGGAACAGGCCGCCGAGCAGCCTGCCCCCGACAGTGTGTTTTCCAAGCTGCCCCCGGAACAGCAGCAGGAAATGACCGACAGTGTGAAAGCCATGCTGCAAACCCTGATTGACGCCGATGTGAAATCCACCGGCGAGGTGACACAAGGCACGTTGGACGCTATTCAGACACAGGGCTTTGTCCTTTCCAGCGACAGGACGCTGCAACGGGCCGAGGCCCAAGAAGCTGCCTACCGTCTGGAAAGCGGCAATATTCTCTTTATCCAGACCAGCGAAAACGGCTTTGACTATACCGTGTACGGCCCTGACTACAAAGAGATCGACGGCGGACAGTTGGACAATACGGAGTATTCTTTGTCGGAGGCCCGCGACGAAATTTTTTCCGGGATAGCACCGCAGGGCCATGTAACGGAAACCATCACCGGCGACGCACTGGAAGATTTTCAGGAGGCCGCAGAACAAGCCAATGCTATTTCCGTACAGCCGGAGCCGCAGCCGTGGAATGGGATTGACGGCCTCTTGAACAACAAGCCCATTATGCCGGAGGCCACCCCCACAGAACGGGCCAACGCTCTGATCGACTGGGCCGAGCGTGACGGTCAGCGCATGGGCAACGAGGAACGCCGGTTGATCGTGGAGTACGCCGAGACTGTGGGCGATACGGACAAGGTGATCGAGCTTATCAACCGTCTGTGCGAACAGGGCTATGAAATGCAGCACGGCCACATGGATGATTTTGTGAGAAGCCAGATTGAAAGTGAGATTGCCGTTGCCAAGGCGGAACAGCAAACCGCCCTTGATCCGGCAGCGGAGCCGGTTGTAACGATCCTTTTCACCGAAAGCCCCCATCTGGAAATGGGCCAGCAAATGCCGCTGCATGAGGCTGACGCCTTGTTTGCCCGGCTGGACGCAGAACATCGAGGCGGCGGCTACTATGACAAGACCGACTTCCGCATTGATTTTACATTCCAAGGAGAGCCGCACAGCTATTCCGGGCGGCAGGATTTTGGCGACCGGGACGGTTCCCTGATTGAGCATATCCGGGAGTATCAGACCTTTTATCTGAACGACGAAAAATGGAAAGACCATCTGACCCGGCAGGGAGGCCCGGAGGCATGGGCGGAGGATCACGCCAGCCGGGAAGCCTTTCTCACCGAGATCATCCCCTACATGGAGCTGCATTGCAACCTGTCCCGGCTGGAACAGGAGGCGCAGACCCGTTTGGCGTCCAGCGACACCCTGATGCCGGAGGAAACCGCCTACTATGGGGCGCTGGTGGACTACGCTATGGAGTGCCGTCCGCTGCTCAACCACGGAGAGCCTTTGCCGGAAATGCCGAAACTGACCGACTTCGACCAGAGCTTGCAGGACTACAAGGCGCAGGTGGAGGCCGAAATTGCACAGGAGGCCGCCGACGCCGGTATGACCGTAGAGGAATATGCGGCGGCTGGCTATGAGGCCCCGGCCCAGCCGCAGGAGGTCAAAGAGCCGCCCCAGCAGGAAGCCCCGGAACAGCAGACAAAAGAACCTGCGGCGTCCGACTACTACTATTCCATCAATGAGGGCGCGGCCCGCCGTGCCAAGGAAATGAACAGCTTTTCCGACTACAAGCCCGGCAGCGCCACAGCCGAGTACCGGCATTATGTGGATGAAGCCTTTGCGCTGGCACAGGAACAGAAAAAGCGCGTCGATCCCATGTACCATGAGAAGATCGACAGCCTGCTTGACACCTATGCGCGGAAACTGGCCGCCAACATGAACCATGGCTATGAGATTGACACCCGTGTTCCGTCCATTTTGATTGCCGGTGGTTCCAATTTCCCGGTACGCCAGAAAGAGAAACAGAACGCGGCCCGCGACAGCAATATGCAGGAATGGCAGTACATCCAAGGGCTGCTTGATAAAATCCGCAGCACCGGCATGGGCGGCATCCGGCAGGACGACCCGCAGGCCATTCCCAAGCTGCAAAAAAAGCTGGCCGGTCTGGAAAAGGCGCAGGAAACCATGAAAGCGGTCAATGCCTATTACCGCAAACACGGTACGCTGGACGGTTGCCCGCACCTCTCTCCTGAAAACCTTGAAAATCTGAAAGCGGATATGGCGTCTGGCTGGCACTATGAAAAGAAGCCGTTTCAGAGCTGGGAGCTGTCCAACAACAATGCGGAAATCCGCCGTGTCCGTCAGCGGATCGAAAGCCTGACCCGCGCAAATGAAGTGGCCTATGTGGGCTGGGAATTTGACGGCGGCCATGTGGAGGCCAACCGGGATCAGGGCCGTTTGCAGGTGTTCTTTGACGGTAAGCCGGAAGCGGACGCCCGCCAGCAGTTGAAAGAACACGGTTTCCGCTGGGCGCCGGGTGTGGGCGCATGGCAGCGGCTTTTGAACGACAATGCCTACTATGCGTCGGACAGGATCGCTTGTATTCAGCCTCTTTCCGGCATCAAGCCCACGGAGCTGCAACGCAACAGCAGCCGGGAGCAGAGGGCGCAGATGGCACAAGAACAGGCCGAGCCGGACTACTTCTACCGGGTACACGCCAACCCCCGCAGCGACAGCCGGGAAAACCTGTATATGCTGCAAGCCTATATCCCGCAGGACAACGGCAGGGCCAAGATTGGGGATGTTCTCTACATCGGGACGCCGGAACGGTGCCGGGAGCTGATGGATCAGCTTAATACCGGGGAGCTGACGCAGGAGGCCGTCAAGGAGCTGTATGCCAAGGAACAGGAGCAGCCGGAACAGAAACCCACCCCGGAACAGGAACCGGCACCAGAGCCGGAGCCGGAACAAGAACCCGTGCAGGAGCCGGAAACCGCCCCGGAGCCGGAAGTTACTTCCGACACCGAACCGCAGGCAGCCCCCGCAAAAACCCTGACGGAGTTGCAGGAAAAGGCGCTGGAAATCGCTGACCGATACAAAGACCTGCCCTTGCAGGCCAAGATTGATGTGATCGCGCAGGCGTTTGGCTGTAAGACCGGCGAAATCCACACGTCCCCCTGTACCGGCAAATGGCGCGGCACCAGCGATATGACGATTCGTTTTGACAACGGCGCGTCCCTGTTTATCGGCAACCGCCTAACGCCGAAAGCCAAGACGGTCAAGGTGCAGACGGAATGTGTCAACCGTACTTTGGTGCAGTACAACCCGGAGATCGTCAAGGCCACCAAGGAAGCGGCCCTGCCCGCGCTGTTGCAGCGGGAGGCCAAGGACAACGAGATCGCGGCCCAAAAGGGATTGAAGCCCTACACGCTGCTCAATGTGGAGTTCAACGAGGGAGCCGACGAAAAGACCGGCGGTTATATTGGCTGGTACTATGTGACGCTGGCCGTGGACGGCAAAATCTGTACCCATCTGGAAACGGGATTGAACCATGACATTGCCAGCGGCAAGGTGAGCGACACCCCAACACGGGCCGACTACTACCCGGCAGGAGCCTTGAAAGAGGCCGATGTAGACTACGTTTTCAATAACGTGGGCTTTTCCTCTGCGTCCACCCTCTATACGGTGCCGTTGCGGGACGATGTGCGGGAACGGGCCGAAAAGACACTGGCCGAGCGCAGCGCCGCCGCGCCGGAGGCAAGCCGGGAATGGGGCTTTTACATCATTCCCGATCTGAAAACATGGGCCACCAATGCCGAGCAGCAGACCCCGATAGAGCATTTCGCTACCTTTGAGGAAGCCAAGGCCCGGTCCGACGAGCTGCGGAGCCAGCCCTATAACAGCGAGGCCAAGGATTTGAACACCGATGGCCGACCCTATGCCCATCTGACGCTGGGCATGGAAAGCAAGGACGGCATGAGCGCCGCCGATATTCTTCATGTACGGGCGGGCCAGAATTATCTTGTGGAGGACTTCACTCGCATGGAACGGTTGCGGAGTGATCCCGTGGTACTGGAAAGCCTTTCCCGTGTGGCACAGGAAATCGGCTTTGACCGGGTGCGGCCCTATGTGGTGGAGAACGGCAGCTACAAGGCCATGCCGGATATGCCTTTCACCCAATGGGAAAACCCGTATTTCACCGTCGATCCCCCGGCACAGGAGCAGGGCGACACCTTTACCATCTACCAGCTCAAAGGCGGGCCGGAAACACGGGACTATCGCTTTGAGGCTTACGAGAGCTTGCAGGAAGCGGGGCTGGCCGTTGACCGGCAGAATTACGATCTTATCTACACGGCCCCGCTGGACGGCAAAACCACGCTGGAGGACATCTACCGTACATTCAACCTTGACCGTCCCGCCGACTTCACCGGCCACAGCCTTTCCGTTTCCGACGTTGTGGTGCTGAACCGTAGCGGCAAGGAGGAAGCCCATTACTGTGACAGCTTCGGCTTTACGCCGGTGCCGGAGTTTTTCTTGCAGCGGGAAAAACAGCTTACGCCACGGGAATTGCTCACCGGCGAGAGCATCCAGACCCCAAGAGGTAGCTTCCTTGTAACCGACATGAGCCGGGAGCAGTTGGAGGCCGCAGGCTATGGTTTCCACCACCAATCCGAGGACGGCAAGTATCTTATCATGGGCAACGGCACAGACGCTTTTGCCATCCCCGCCCAGCAGGAAAGCCCCATCAAGGCCGCTGAAATGACGACCGAGCAGAACTACAACATGATCGACGGTGTTCTGAACAATGCCCCGACCATGAGTGAACTGGAAGCCAAGGCCAAAGCCGGGGAACAGATTTCCTTGTTCGACGTGGCCGAGGCAGCCAAGGCGGAGGCCCAAAAGCCCAAGCAGCCCCAGCGCCCGGCGCAGAAACAGAAAAAACCGTCCATCCGGGCGCAGCTCAAAGCCGCCAAGGAGGAACAGCAGAAGAAACCGCCGCAGCGGGAAAAAGCACAGGAATTGGAGGTGTGACACCATGAACAGGTTTGAGAATGTGGATGTTCTGGCCGCGCTGGAACAGCTCATGCGGCAGAACACCGCCTTTTATCGCAGCGATTTTGAGATCGACAAAGAGATCATCGGGCGGGCCGCTGCCAGCGACAAGGCCGAGGACAGGACGCTTTTGTGGATGTCCCGCCCGTCCGGGACGCACTGTTTCCGGGAAAGTGATGTGTACCTGCAAGGCACCCGGCAGCACAACACATGGAAGTTTTACGGGGAGCAGACCCGTGACCGGGTGCTGGCCTACGCCGTGGAGCTGACCGGCAAGGTGCGGGGTGTCATTCGCGGCAATCTCTATGAGCTGGACTATCCCCAGCACTTCCGGCACGTCGCAGCCGAGGCGGTACAGGCCGACAACATCATCCTGCACTATGAAAAGGGCGACCGGGAGCAGCCCGCCGGTCTGTACTTCGACGGGCGGCCCGATCCCAATCTGGGGGCGTTCCTGCGGTATGAGGCCAAGCCCAATGAGCCGGAACACCTGCGGGAGCTGTTGCGGCATGAACAGAAAGGCCGGGCGCAGCTTGCGCCCGGCGACTTTAAGGCCCACGTCACGGCGCTGCATGACAGCATGATTTTGGCCGAGGCGCAGCGGATCGTGGCCGGACTGAAAGATCTGTCCGCCCCCAACAGCCCCAACAAGACGCATTTCATGGTGGAGCTGTCCCCATACTTCGTGCAGATTGCATCCAGCAAGGACACCGACCGGCTGTTTTCCATGCTGCCCTATAAATCCCTGTGCTTTACCGGCATGAAAGACCGGCACGGCCTGTATGCAGTGATTGGCAAGGACGAGAACCGGGACAAGGAAGTGCGGCGGCCCCGCGCTTCCATCCGCAGGCAGCTATCCGAAACCAAACAGGCCCAAGCCTCGAAAAAGGCCCCGGCCAGAACCAAGAAAAACGAATTGGAGGTATGACAATGGTACAGTTTACCGTGGAAGAAGAAAACCTGATCTGTATGTATCACAAGACCGACCGGCGCAGGACGGCGGCCAACATCCGGGCCACCCTGCCGGACATGGACGAGGACATGGCGGCGCTGGCCCGCCAGACCGCCGATAAGCTGGACGCCATGCACGACGCCGACTTTGAGGCGCGGCAGTTCCATTTCACGGACGAGTGATCCAAGTATAGCAAAGCGCCGGGCGCGGTGGCTGTATGGCCTCTGCGTCCGGCGCTTTTTAGTATATTACACTGTATTGTTCATATAATATTGACTTTATACTTCATAATTTGTATAATTTTACCATAAAACATAAGGGGATTGCGCGATTGAAATGAATGAAAGAGGTGATTCCATTGGGATGATAGTTTGATGGCATTTTCTATTTACGATACCTAATAAGGAGGAATGACTGTATGTTGAAAAAACACTTAAAGAAAATTGTGAGTTTGGTGCTTGTCACCATGATGGCCATAGGAATGTCGATTACTGCTATTGCGGCTGAACCCTACCAGAATGAGTTGGAAGCCGTCATGGATACCTCTCTCGCTGATTCCGGGCAAGTCACTCATTACGATACGACCACGGGTGAAATGCTTGTTGAGGATGGTGAACTTCTTACTTTCGACGAAGTTGCCATCCCTGTTCCTAAAGGATCTGCTGATACTCCCAGTGAGCGAGGAATTGAAATTTATCTTGTCCGTGCTGGAATTAAAAAAACCAGTGGTGGCGAATTTACTTGGTATTTTAATGTTGATTGCCCAACCTCTCCTTTTGTGAAACCAAATATTAAATTGACAGCTCAATTAAAGGGGAGTTTTACAACATTATCCGGCTCTTACTCAAATGTTGGGGGTTCTGTTTACCATACATATACATCCAACAGTGAGTATGGCGTAGATTACACATGGACAGTTCCTGCAAAAACAGGGTATTATTATGTTGCCTACACTATTACGGACTATGATAATGCTACTTCTGGAAGTGGCGTAACAACAACTGCACTTTCTAATAGAACAGGACACGCTTGGAATTTTAATTTTTCTGATTCTGTAAGCGGGAAAAGCCTACCCATGCCGCCTGCTAACTATGCCAAAGGTGCAACAACTACTCGTCCGTCTAATTTAGCTGATACCTACTATAATACTTACACCGCCAATACGGGCGTTACCTTAAATCGCAGTTTATACGATGTTCACCATATTCGCCCGCTTGCATACGGCGGAAGTAATGCGTATAGCAATCTGATTCATCTTCCAAAAGCAACACATACACAGGTAACAAGTTGGTGGGCTGGTTATTAACGGCATCCTTTTCAAAGAAATCTCACAAAAATCAAAAGTTTAATTAGTCAACAAAAAAGTTGCAGAAGAACACTGTTGAAAGTGTCCTCTGCAACTTTTTTAGATATTCTCTTGCCGTGTTAAACCAGTTATATTATAAAATTCATCTGTAAACTTTATCTCTTTATACGGAAAATCCTTTTGGAGTTTTTTGATATAATCAAATGGATTTTCTATCGGTTCAACCTCTAAATTAGAGGAAATATTTTGAAGTATGCTTTGCACTGGCTCACTACTTGTATATCTAACTTCATCAGGATCATTCATAAAGTTTTCAAAAGCATCTTTATCCATCCACACTACTTGTTGAATTGCATTTGTTGTTTTCAGAGAAAGAAGCAACCTTAAAAAATCTGTAAAATCTTTAGCAAGTGGATAAACATAATAATTACAGCACGTTTCTGGATTTACGCAAAAAACAATCTCCTTAAATCCCTTGATAAAGCAATAATGTATTCCATTATCCCACCCAATAATTTGGGCTCCAATCGGCGTACAAAAAAATGGTTCTCTCAATTCGATTGATAGACCTATGGGCGAGGTGTCTAAATTTAATTTCTTGAACTTATCAAATATATTCTCCATAATCAGCTCTCCACATCAAAAATCCTATTTTGTAATCGTACCTTTCATTTTCCTTTCTGTCCATTAAAAAACACAACCAAGGCCCCCGCTACGGCAACGGCTACAATCACACCGAGATCAGTAGATCCATTAAGGAAATCATTTCCTATTGCCATGAATACAACTCCTACAATAAGGGTAACTATCAATGTTATAATTGATTTGAGCATAGTATATTTTTCCCTTTCTTTTAACTTGTAGATACACACTTGATATTCTTTTCTTAGTATATCATCAATGTGGTTTTAGAGCAATACAATATGAAATATAAAGTGTAAGAGTGATCTAAGCATCGCAAAGCGCCGGGCACGGGGGCTGTATGCCTCTGCGTCCGGCGCTCTTTACCAAAAGAGATATATTTGTATCTTGCCCATTGACAAAAGCAATCCGAAGTGATATATTTATCTCGTTAGGTGACAAATACATCACGTTTTGGAGGCTGTAAAAATGAAAAAAAATAAAACAAAACTGCTTGTTATTTTAGGAGCAATATGTATTTTGCTTGTCGCTGTTTCTTCATGGTATACGATTACTTTTAATGAAGCCAGATTTATTGTCCCAATGGATATTTCGACCTATACTTTCCGTCTTAAAGACCTGCCTATGATTATTTCGGGCATCTTAATTACCTTTTATGTGCTGTACCTTGTCGTTCTGCTGATACAGGTTATAGCCGTCAATAAAAGGAAAGGCAACAATGCAACTATAACCCGAAATCTTAATCCTAAGTTGGGCTTCTTAGGCTTTTTGGGGTTTTTCGGCTTTTTGGGGTTCTGGACATACAACATCGACAAAACTATTTTCCCCTTTGTTTTTTTTGTGTTTTTTGGTTTCTTTGGTTTCTTCTATGAAGGAAAATTGTCAAATACTTTTATGGACGAGCGATACCAAGAAAACAAAATGCACGCTCATTCCGTAGCCAATAAAACAGCTCTTACAATTATTTTTCTTGTAACACTGATTTTGGGACAGGGCAAACTTATGGGGAATTTGGAATATACCTTTATTGCGTATATAATTATGGTTTCTCTTGCTATCGCGCTTGAAGTATTCCTTAGCGAGTTCTTGCTTTATCACTATGACCACGACGATCCGATTGATGAAGGTGAGGACTAACTATGCCAGATTTTGAATGTAAATTAAAGCAGTATAGGCAGATAAAGGGATTGACACAAGAACAGTTGGCAGAAATAGTTGGAGTGCGCCGCGAAACAATCATGCGTCTGGAAAAGGCACAATATAACCCGTCGCTAAAATTAGCGATTGATATTTCAAGGGCTGTAAACACACCTATTGAAGAAATTTTTGTTTTTAAGTAATCACATTATAACTCTGTTGTCTGTTTTATTTCTATGGACAGACCTAAATAAAGAGTGCCGGGCGCGGGGGCTGTGTGCCTCTGCGTCCGGCGCTCTTTTTTCTTATGCCTGCCCCATCGGGAAGTGTGGCAGTTCTTCCAGCAGCTTCAAAATAAGGTGCTGCTTCATATCTTCGTCAACGGCCAGCTCGTCGATCATGGGGGTGTAGTGTTCGATCACTTTATCTTTGGCCCACTTCTCACCAGCGACGGCGGCCTTGATGGTAGCTGTGTCCAGTAACATTTCCTGTTTGGCCATCGTGTCAACTCCTGTCGTTTTTTGTCTTATTCCAGCATACCACAGAACCGGCAGGAAAACCAGCGGCGGAAAGATTTTCCTACGCATTTCAAAGCCCGTTTCGACGGGTATGTGATAAATCATTCTGCCACCCCATCGACCACCGCCGAAAAGCCTTGATTTCCGTAGACTTTTTGCCCCCCAAATGCGTAGACAGGAAGATGTTTTCCTCTCTGTTGTCTTTTTGTAGACATTCTCCTTGTAAACTAAATTAAAACTATAACTTAAAATAGGGAAACTGTGATAAGCGGAGGTTGAATATGCAGGTTTTGATAATAGATAACGATATTGCATATAGAAATGGCGTTAGCATGGCTGCTTCCAATAAACATTGGATACCTGTATCATGTGGAGATATTAGAACAGCAAAGCAGATTATATCCTCTACATTGCCAGATTTGATTATTTCTGATTGTTTATTGTATGGTGAAACTGTGATAGACTTATTAGTATGGATGAAACTGCAAAGGATTGATATTCCTGTTATCGCGGTATCTGCGGCTGCGGATGAAGCCTTATCCGCAGCCGTGATTAAAAATGGTGCCGACTGTTTCTATGATAAACTGAACTTTACCCTTTCCAAAATATATGAGGTGTTGGAAAAACACCAAAGTTAGAGTTGATTTGCCCGTGGAGGAACGCATGAAAGAAAAGATTTTGGTTGTAGACGATGATAAAAGTATGGTTAATATGATAAAAGATGTTTTAGAGATGGAGGGGTATGCTGTTACGACTGCATTTGACGGAGAGCAAGCTCTAAAACAAGTCCAAAAGCAGTCTGATATAATACTTCTTGATATAAACCTGCCCAAAATGGACGGCATAGAGGTTTGCGAAAAAATCCGTGACTGCGTACATTGCCCTATATTGTTCTTATCCGCCCGTATAGAAGAAAAAGACCGAATTATCGGTTTGAAAGCGGGTGGTGATGATTATATTGTAAAGCCGTTTTCGATTGGCGAATTACTGGCCCGGATCGAAGCCCATTTAAGGCGAGAGGCAAGAATCCAAGGGAAAACAGAATTTCGATATGACAACGATTTGATTATTGATCTGAATAGCCGAAAAGTAAGTTTTGATAATCAGGTCATAGAACTTACAAAGTCTGAATTTGATATAGTGGCGTTTTTATCTCGTCATCCCGGACAAGTTTTTGATCGAGAAATGATCTATGAAAAACTATGGGGACTGGATAGGGATGGCGATAATAAAAATGTAACAGAATTGATTCGGAGAATCCGTAACAAGATTAGAGAACATACAGATAGGGAGTTCATTGAAACGGTTTGGGGATGTGGATATAGATGGGCAGCAAAATAAAACGGTCACTTTTTAAGTATTTAATAATATCATTAACAATATCCATCATACTTTCCATCGCAGTTCAGGACGCAGCACAAAATATTTCTGACAATATTCAGCTAAAGTATACGGATTCTTCAAAACTATATGAGTATCAAAACGGATATTCTCAACTTTTTGGTGATGTGCCGCAAATCCCCGATGTCTCCCCGGAAATAATGATACCATCAGATCGTATAGCAAAAGAGCTTTGTGATTTTATTTCAAGCTGGTGCATTTTGTTTTTTACACTTTTCGGTGTCTTTTTATCGCTCACATTATTCTATAAACGCAGGTTGAAAACACCATTTTCAGTATTAAATGAAGCTGCGGATAAAATAAGCAGACAGGATTTGGATTTCAAAATCTCTTATGTCTATGATGATGAATTAGGCCAGATTTGTGCTGCATTTGAAAAAATGCGCGAAAAATTAGCAGAAAACAACAGCTCAATGTGGAACATGATAGACGAACAAAAGCAAATGCGTTCAGCCTTTTCTCATGATTTACGAACACCACTGGCGGTCATGAAAGGTTATGTTGAGTATTTGTTGCGGTACTATCCTAAGCACAGATTATCAGAGGAAAAAGTAATAGAAGTGCTGGGAGAATTGCAGAGCCAAACAGAAAGAATATCCTGTTTTGCTGGCACAATGAAAAACATAAATCGTTTGGATGAAATTATTATAAGCAGAGCGTATGTCAGCCAAGCCGATCTCCTTGCTAAAACAGAAGCAATTTTGACTGTTCTCGCTCAAAAATATGCGAAGCAGTTTGAGGTGCATAGCGAACTGAAAGAACAACAGTTGAATTTGGACATATCTATTTTCCTTGAAGTTCTTGAAAATCTAATTGATAATGCTATGCGTTTTTCGGTTCAGTGTGTTCGTGTGGAGTTTCGCTACTCTCAATCCCTATTGAATGTCTGCGTGCATGACGATGGAAAAGGGTTTCAGCCAGACGAATTAAGTAAAGCGGTCAAGCCTTATTATCATGGCGAAAGCGTAGGAACAGAGCATTATGGCATGGGTCTATACATTTGCAAAATGCTTTGTGAGAAGCATGGAGGATTTCTCCGGGTATATAACTCACCGGGCGGAGGTGCCTGCGTGGAATTTAATATTGCTGCATGAATCGGGCAATAGCGGTAGATTTAAGAAAATCACCGCTATTGTTTTTTTGTAGTTATTTTACCGATATACTTAGGATAAGAAAACGGATAAGGGGGACGATTGCATGAATTGGAGTTTAGTCAAAAAGGATTTTATGCTGCTGCTGAAAAGTCCGCTTACCTATATTGGTGTCCTTTCTATGGTTGTGATTCTGTATATCACCGTATCGCCATACATCAAACTATATGACGATTTTCAGCCAGACGGAGAAACAATGGAATATTCTTACGATGGCAACATTACGGATGGGTATATTCCGACACCGGAAAACGAACGGTGGGAGTATGTATCACAAGAAATGGAAGCCTATCTGGTAAGTGAATGTGAAATGAGCCATGAGGATGCACAAAAGCAAATGGACGAAGTGCTTAGTAAAGGCTGGACAGTGCAAGAAATTAGACAATTTTTCATTGATGAATATGGGATAGTCGGTTTTCAATCTGTATGGAATATGAGTGCCTATAAAAAAGCTGATGCTGGCGAGGTGCAGCAATATTTGGATTCAGTATTTCAGGAAGAATCATATACGAGCTATTTGGGAAGAAAATATGCGGATTATCTCGGAATCACTTCTATACTTTTCACAATATCTGTTTTTGCAATTTTGCTTATGCGCGACATGAGGAAAAGCATTTACAGTTTTATTCATACGAAACCGATCAGCAGCCGGAATTATGTTCTGGGCAAATATATTGCTGGAATCTCAATGGTCTTACTCTTTGTTGTTATACTAACAGCGATTGTCGATGTTGTCGCTGTAAGTGCAGGAAACAGCTATGGATACAAAACAAGCCTTTGGGATATTTGGGCCAATATCATAATGTATGATCTGCCCGGAATTCTACTCACAGGCTGCATTATGCTCTTTATTTCAATTTTGTTCAAGAACGTAATTCCGGCAATTCCGGCAATGCTTTTGTATTTCATTTACGCCAACATCGGTACGCTGAGTTCCGCCGAGGATTACCACTATCAGGTAAAGCCCGGAGCAATATTTATACGCTTTCCTCAGTTGTTTACTGAAACAGAAATACCATCTGGAATTGTAAGCAATCAAATTTTTCTTTTGATTTTAGCTATTGTTCTGCTTATTGCCAGTATTCAGATATGGGAAAGGAGGCGTGATACATGAAGTATGAATTAAAAATAGCACTGCCTATGTATAAGATCATTTATTCTATGCTCTTTATGGTAATTATCATTTTGGTAAGGCCAATTATGTCCTATAACGAGATTGTTTCTGTTCTGGAATCAAGTGTTGCGCTTCTTGCAGGCGTGTTCATGGCTGATATTTATTATATGGAGTATATGAATGAAAGAATCTCCACTTACTCTTTATTCCCTATAAAACAAAAACGTGGTTCGATCCTAAAACGCGCTTTTATTAGCCAACTATATTTAATTGTTTTAGTTGCTGTTTTTTATTGGGGTTTCGTGTTAGTGTATCATCCTACAAACTATTCTGGTGTTCCCGTCATAAGTCTATACGCTTCCTGCATGGGTGCCTGCGCCGCAAGTATGTTTTTTATGGGAACGTTTTGCTTTACCGCTACAAATCTAATGCGGAATATAGGGCTTGCTATCGGCCTGCTGTTCTTCTTTTGGCTGCTTTTGACATCTACGATCATTCGTGTGTTACCAGAAATATTACAGCTATTCAAGCTGTCAGGGGAAGTTGTTCAGGATGGTTATTTAATTCCTTTTTGGCCGAGCAGAATATTATACGTTGTATGTGCAGTTGCTTTAATGTACTGGAATCTACATCTGGTAAATCAGCAGCCGGATTTTAATAAAAAAAGGTGGTGTAAACATGGGAATAAAAGTATGTGATTTAGTAATGGAATACAAAAAGGGTGTGAAAGTCCTAAATCATGTAAACTTGACTATCGAACATGGCATATATGGACTTCTGGGGGAAAATGGAGCCGGAAAAACAACACTGATGAAGATATTGGTTACACTTCTTACTCCCACATCTGGTACGGTTGAAATAAACGGCCTCACTGTTAAGCCGGAAAATTACGAGATCATCAAAAAGCAAATTGGATACTTGCCGCAAGAGTTTGGCCTATATCCCAATCTTACAGTGCGTGAAGCATTGGAGTATGTTGGGATTATGTCTGGCATGGAAAAAGCGGAGTACCAGAAACAAATAGACTATTATTTGGAGGCCACAGGGTTATCTGCACATCAGAAGAAGAAAAATCGGCAGCTCTCCGGTGGAATGAAACGCAGAGTGGGGCTTATCCAAGCTCTCTTACACAATCCATCTGTTTTAATTGTCGATGAACCCACAACAGGGCTTGACCCGGAAGAACGCATCCGAATTAGAAATCTATTGTTTGATTTCTCTGCGGACAGAACAGTTCTTTTTTCAACCCATGTTACGGAGGACTTGGCTGCTACCTGTAATCAACTCGCTGTAATGAAAAAAGGTCACTTTCTCTATTCAGGCAATATGTCTGAACTAATTGAGCAGGCACAAGGTCATGTTTGGAAGTGTAGGGTATCGAATGAAAATAAAGCCAGAGAAGTAGAACAGCGATACCATGTTTCAGCGAAACAACTTACAAGTGATGGATTGTTGATGAAAATAATCAGTTCGTCACATCCTGACATCGAATGTTGGCCCTGCGAAGCATCACTTGA
>ERZ1027077.233-NODE-233-length-21290-cov-5.546080_pt1 | contig 21290 bp, 18 predicted proteins | sample MGYA00519280_ERZ1027077 | MGnify/ENA primary metagenome ERZ1027077 (study PRJEB26926, sample SAMN06164528) | human gut metagenome | biome: ENVO:00009003; feature: ENVO:2100002; material: ENVO:00002003 | host: Homo sapiens | place: USA | collected 2012 ... | reverse complement strand
CACCGTCTAATTCGTCGGCAGCGTCAGATGTGTATAAGAGACAGATCTATTCATCTCGAACCGATAGGTATTATGTTTAATTTAAAATATTGTTCAAAGTTATGAAAAGTCGGGTTGAAATCAAATCTTCTGACAGGAGATTGATGGGCGTTGTTATACCTGCGCTCAGTGATAATGGTTTTGTTAACATCACTTTAGCTATGAAAGTCTTGTCTGATGATAGGCTTAAAAAAGGTTTATCTCCTAAGAAACTTAATGATATTATTAAGTATAATGGTTTCCAGGAGAAATGCAGGGAAATAATAAGTAGGCTAGAAAATAGGAATTTATGTAAGCAGACAAAAATCGGCTTACAAAATAAGACATTGAATCTTAGTGATTTAAATAAAATAGGGTTGGCATGCCGAAAGGGTAAGGGAGATGGTCAAACGTGGTATATGAACCCCTACCTTTTCCTTGTGGTGGCCATGGAAATGAGTCCTGAGGTTTGCGCCGATGTTGTGATGTGGTTTGTTGATAATATCGTAGGGGTAAGAAATGCAGCTGGTGATGCTTATATAGAGATGTGCAGCAGCGTATCTTCGCTTATAAGCGACAAAAGTAACTTAAAGGAATCGTTATCAAGAATTGCTAAGGGTATAAATTTTGTTGTTTTTGGCGTACATGAGGAAGGGATAAGAAATAGGGCTTCCTTCGAGGAGCTAGATATGATAGTATCAATAGAAAGAAATATATCTTACGCTATTAAGGCTGGATATATAAAAGACTATAATGGCGTTATAAACGATTTGGGAAGGCAATGGAAAGATAGATGGGGTAATCCTGTTCTTAAATTGAAGTCCTGATCTTATCTTGTTGTTATGGTTTATGGGTATAGGGGATGCGAATGACGTGTCCCTTATATTGTTTAATAACGTATGTTGTCTTGTTTCCAAACCAAATAAGTATCTTTGCTAAAAACATTAATATTATTAATATGTGTAATACAGGTGGTTGTTGTCATGATCATTCACGGGAACGTCCCGAAGAGTGTTGTCATGGCGTTAAGATAGACAGGTTTCTTAACAAATGCCCTAACGATCCTTGTGATCCTTGCGATCGGGATTGTCAGGACGAACCTTGTGTTGGTTATGGATGTCCTATAACCTTGTATGATAAATGTGTCTTATACTCAGGCGATGAGTTGATGGCGGATGGTATAGAGAAAGGTAATGACATTTCTGTCGTTATAGACTCATTGAGGCGTATTATAGCGTCTAGGGATAAGCAGATAGATTTATACCATCGTGAGGTTCTGGATTTGAAGAAGATTATAAACGAGCTTGTCAACGCCGGTGGTAGCGGCGGGGATAGCGGAACTGAAGAGGAGGTTTGGTGATGAACGGTTGCAACAAAAAACAATATAGGCCTACTATAGACGACACGAAAGTACCGTGCTCTACGTACATGAGTACCGATTGTATTTATCCCGGTGATAAGGTACGTGTGGAATCATTGGGATTATCCCCTAATTGCGATATGTCCGATACCCTTAACGCTATGATAAAGGCTATACGGGATAGGGATGCCGAGATACTTGAATTAAGAAGAATGATCAACAAATTGATTTGATATGAGAAGTAATTGTAATCCATGTAAGCCGGAATATAGACCTGGGGACGAGTGTAGTATCTACAGTTCCCAGATCGTATATGACGGTCAGTCGTTCCCTGAGGCAGATATCAGGAACGGTGATAGCATGAATAGCGTAATCGAGTCTCTGGTAAGGAAGCTGGTTGCCGTATCTGGCGCCACGGCGTCCATCCAACGTGACTCGTTCAAGGGCGTTCAAGCTGTCAGATTAAGATACGAGCCGTTGAATGTGCTCAGTGTTACCTATTGTGGTACTATCGTCCCTAATGACGGATATGTCGTTTCTGGCAGGTCCGTTAAGTTTAAGAAGAAATATTGCATGGGTGATGAGTTCACTGATGTTAATATCGTATATACTACATTGAATAGTAATATTTTAAATACCTCATGTTATGGCTAAAAGAGTGTACGATACGGTCTTGGCTTCCGAGTGTGACGGCTGGGTATGTGGTGAGACCCTCAAGAAGGGATCTCTTCCCGTAGACAGGTTAGAGCTTGACTCTTTTTCAGAGGCTGTCAGGGAGCTTATAGAACGGTTTTTCGAGGAGGGATGGTTGCCGGACATGATCTGCGATCTTGGTTGTGGTGGTGCCAGCGTGTTTGAGATTAAGCCTACTAACTTTGAGTATCCTCCTGAGGGTGGCGAGCAGATTCTGGAGATTATCGTAGGTAAGAGTGATAAATGGACTATAACTCAAGCGGAATGATATGAATAATTTAAAAGATATTCTTGCCAAGATCGAGCAAGGCTCCTCATGGGTGTCCTACGACAAGATTTCCGGTACCGGCCCCGACAAGGTGGCTATTAAGGTAGAGCCGGGGTGGATGGGTAGGTTGCCTAGGGAGACTTACGTAGCGGTCGAGAAAGGCAAGGTTACGAAGCTCGCTACTATAACCCAGAAGGGTATAGAGCGGGTAAGCGTGGATCCTACCAGTGTCATGTTCGACATGGAGGGCGGGACGGCGACCATCAACGCCAAGCTCAACTCCGCCTCGGTCAAGGCTTCCTGCCTTACCCTTGGTGGCTCGGTGAGCAAGTCCTATATAGTATCCATGAACGTGAACGGCTTATCCATGAAAGTCCCGGAAGAGGATAGCAGATATATAGTGTATGCCGATCCTGAGGATCCCGGAGCCACTGATTTGTATGAGGCTAGCTTTGTCATAGCTATGCCTAAGAATATGGATAACGAACAGCATCATGAGATGTTTGTCTTGAACGGTAAGGTTGTTAATATCAATCAACAGCCTAATGATATACCTTATATCATACTTGATCATGACTTCGATAACGTGACTAGCGAGAACGGTCAGGTTGTCATCGATATCAAGTCCAATACCGAGTATGATATCGAGCTGGTATGTTGCACTTGCGGTGATGGTAGTGAGCCGGAACCGGAACCACCCTTCAACGTGGATCCGCAAAGGTTGACGCTTAATAAGGATGGTGATACCCAAATCGTGAGGGTAGAGGCCGGAGATGATGTTTCATGGAGAATAGAGGAGGATTGATATGGCGAGGGAAGTAGATAAGAATTGCGTTGAGGGTAATTGCTTTGCCATTAACGACAAGAGCCATGGGATAGGCGATAATAAGCTTAACATCGTATACAAGGCCAATTACACCGGTCAGATCTGTACGGCTAAGTTCCGTATAACGTCAAAGGATGGCAGTGTTGTTAAGGAGTATATGATAGCTCAAGACGCTAAGCCCGTTTATTATAATATCAAGATGGTTCAGCCGTTCACCAAGGATGACTGTCTAGCCAACCAGCACGGTTCGGTTGTCTTGTATGTGGTTGAGGAACGGACGTACAAGTCGTTTATCTCACAGGAGGACGCTGACGCCAAGGCTATGGAGGATATAGCCCTAAATGGTCAGGCATACGCCAATGAACATGGTGAGTGTATAACTGACATCTGGTATAACGAGGAGCAAAGGAAAACCTTTATCCGTAACAATTGCGATAAGTTCAGTGATGGTCAGGAATATGTTTACATCGTTCCTGAGGGTAAGTACGTGTCTTCTATCTCTCAAGAGGACGCCGACAGGAAGGCTCTTGAGGATATTGAGAAGAACGGTCAACAACAAGCCAATTTGGAGGGTGAGTGTAAGCCTAAGGAGAATATCTATTATGGTAAGTTTAGCAAGACCTTTACCCGTAACAACTGCGACTCCACACAATACGGTACGGATGTGGTTGTTAACGAGACGATGGTTACAGGGGACTTCAGATCCATCGTATCTCAAGAAGACGCTAATAGCCTAGCAAGGGCTGCTGTCGAGGCTCAAGGTCAGGATATAGCGAATATCAAGGGTAACTGTGAGAAGATACCGGTATTTACCGGATCGTACTCCAAGGTATTCCAGAGAACCAACTGCCCTGAGGGTTCTACTCCTGTTGACTTCACTGTGGACGAGAAGATGTGTTCTGGATATCCGTTCACTTCTACGGTATCGCAGGATGCCGCCAATAAGCTGGCGCAGGACGCTGTGGAGGCGCAAGGTCAGGCTATCACCAACGAGCGTGGCGACTGTCAGACTAACGTCTACTATAACGTTAGGATGGAGAAGACAGTCACTAGAAACAATTGCGATGAGTTCCATATCGGTCAACCTTATACTTATGTTGTAGCCGCTGGTAAGTACTTCTCTATTATCTCTCAGGAGGATGCTGACAATAAGGCTAAGGCCGATCTTGAGGCTAACGCCCAGCAACAAGCCAACCTAGAAGGTGAGTGTAAGGAGAAGACGATCTACTACGGTAGGTATAATAAGGAGTTCACTCGTAATAACTGTGATGAGACCCAATACGGCACCAAGGTTGTCGTGGATGAGACTATGGTGACAGGAGATTTCAGGTCTACCGTATCTCAGGAAGACGCCAACAATAAGGCTAAGGCCGCCGTCGAGGCTCAAGGTCAGGATGTGGCTAACGTGAAAGGTAAGTGCGAGAAGGTGCCTGTATATACCGGTACTTATACACGTACGTTTACCCGTAACAATTGTGGTGCTGGCACTGGTGGTACTTATACGGTAAATGATAGGATGGTTGACGGTTATCCGTTCACGTCTACCGTATCACAGGAGGATGCCAACAACAAGGCCAAGGCCGCCGTTGACGCCCAAGGACAGGCTCTTGCCAATATCCACGCCCTTTGCACGTACACCGGCCGTGCTTCCTTGGAGTTCACGAGAAACAACTGTGGTGAGTGTAAGATCGGATCTAAGGTGACGATCACCCAAGATATGGTAGAAGGACACCCATTCCAGTCTAACGACTCCCAGACCGCCGCTGACGCTATGGCCATGACCGCCGTACAGGCTCAAGGGCAGGCTTTGGCTAACACCAAGGGTACTTGCTCTAACGCTACTATGTATACCGGTAGGGCTAGCTTCGAGTTCACTAAGAGCAATTGTGGAGCTAATCAGATAGGAGATCCGTTCACCGTGACACAGGATATGGCCGATGGTCATCCGTTCCAGTCTTGCGTATCGCAGGATGAGGCTAACTTGGTGGCTATGGCCGCTGTCATGAACCAAGGTCAGAAGATCGCCGATGAGCGTGGTACTTGCCATGAGGCTCCTAAGTACACCGGTCATTATAGTGAGGTGTTCGAGAAGAATGATTGTCCATCCGGATTGATACCTTCATCTGTTAACGTTACGGAGGCTGATGTCACTGGTGGTCCGTTCTATTCTTATGAGAGTCAGTTTGCCGCCGATGAGCTTGCTAAGGCCGCTGTCAAGGCACAAGGTCAGGCTATAGCCAACGATCGTGGTACTTGTGATGAGTTGAAGATATATGTAGGTAATTATAGCAAGGAGTTCACTCCTAAGTGTCCTACTTGCCAGTATGCTGATCCTATTACCGTAACCCCAGATCTTATGGGTCAGTTCTTCACCTCAACCCGTTCACAAGAGGAGGCTGACGCTTTGGCTAAGGCCTACATTGATAGGATGGGTCAGGCGTTCGTCAACAAGAACTACGATGATACGTGCCATACGAAGACCGAGCAACCGGTATGGGAGACTATAGAGACTGTATGTAAGGACTGTATCTCTCAGTTACATCAACGTAACACCAATACCTGTTATACTGATCCTGATAATCAAGAGCGGTATATAGCCGGTGGTAGCAATACCTGTTTCTGGTTTGGTACGGCATCCAAGGCCTTTACCCGTCAATGTGCGGATGGTGGAGTTGGAAGCTCTGTTACCGTAACTCAGAATGATGTTACGGATCCAAGTCCTAGCTCTGATGGTAAGTTTAAGTCATGTGTATCCCAAGCTGACGCTAACGCCAAAGCATTGGCGGCTGTTACGGCTCAGGGACAGAGCGTGGCTAACTCGAAAGGTACTTGTACGTGGACAGGAAGCTATACCGGTCAGGTTCAGAAGAACAATTGCGCTGATGGCGGCGTAGGCGACATGGTATCCGTAAGTAGCGACAGGCTGCCGGGACATCCGTATACCTCCAACATATCTTTGGCTGACGCTAATAAGAAGGCCGAGAATGCTGTTCGTGGAGCCGATGGACAGAACTACGCCAATAAGAACGGTGGATGTACTTGGACTTACGTGGCAAGCCGTGACTTCTATAAGAACAATTGCGCCGGAAGCGGGGTTGGTCAGAGAATAACGGTGACCTCTACGCAAGCCAACGGCGGCACGCCTATCACCAGCAAGGTTTCTTTGGCTGATGCCAGGAGCAAGGCAGAGCAGATCCTAGACCAGAGAGGACAGGATTACGCTAACCAGCATGGCACTTGTGTGTGGACCGGTACTGGAAGCGCTACGTTCTATAAGGATAATTGTGGTACATGTAAACATGGTGTCGCTCTATCCGTTCCTTATAGTGCCTTAGGATTGTCAGCGTTGACATCTACCGTATCTCAGGCGGATGCCGACAGCAAGGTTCAGGATGCTTTCAAGAATGATACGGCGACTAAGACCGCAGCTCAGGCTTACGCCAATAAGAATGGTGATTGCGCCGACGATGATGATACTCCTACTTATGGTAATTGGAGTTATTATTGCGACGGGTGTACCTATCGTAAGAAAAGGAGTCAAACCAATCCTTGTTCCTCTGCTTCTGATCAAGACGAGGTGGTTGAGTATGATTCCAGATCTTGTGGATGCGGATGTGATAATACATACCATATGGATGATAGTAGGTGTAATAATGGTAATAGCGAGGAGCATTATTCTAGCGAGTGCGATCCTACAGGATATTGGCAGAATGGTGGTAAACATTGCTGTAATCCACATGACTACACTGTCTATACCAATGAGGTATGTAAGGGATGTTCGGGCGAATGCGGTGATGTATGTGTTCCTGATAGCCCTATTAAGGTGGTTAGCGCTGGTGAATTTTGTGCTTCTTCATCGAATCTGGCTAGTGAACAAGCTTATAACAAGTATAAAGAGTACAAGAATGCATTACAAAATTTAGTTGATGCTAAGATATGTCCTTCTAAGGTTGGCAATGATGACCGATGGGGAAGTGTCAAGGCTACGAACTGTCCTGGCAATTGTACTCCTAAGACTATCAGTTATAAGCAAATCGCTGGTAAATATGAGGCCTGTACCAAGGATGAGGCAAACAGGATAGCCGACAATAACCTCCAATCCGATGGTATCTCTTACGCTAATGGCTTGGCGCAGGTCGATAGATGCGATTGCCCGCCAACTAAAAACTGGTCAGCCAATGCTTATGTCGATGGTAATCCTTGCAATGGCGCTCCTTCTGGCATTTCAGCGCTAAGAGTAGAGGTCGAGATTACGTATAGTAATGAATGTACTACGCAGAAGAGTTTGACGGTAACAGCCTCAAGCTCAGGGACTACTATCGGGAGTACGACAGTAACTATACCTACTGGATCAGGCACTAAAAAGGCTACTATATCTTTTAATCGTGGATATCCATGTAATTCTATCAATATAAGCGGAAGAGCTGGTGGTCAATGTTAAGAGTCTGATATATAATAAAAAGGAGAGGCTAATTAACCTCTCCTTTTTTTTATTATGCCTCTTTAATAAGAAGCTGATATTGTTATAGATCCAGGTGGACAATCGGCGGAGAAAAACTCGGTAGAGCTAAAACTACCATTACAAGTTAAGTTAACTCTCTGGGTATGGTAATCCCCGTTAGAGCAACTAAATGTGACAGTAGCTTGTTTTGAGTTACATTCACTTCCGCTACAATTACTGCTGCTATCCTGAACCTCGTACTTGACTCCTGGTGGAGACGTGTATGTCTCTGTTATGTAAGCTGAAACCCTTCTAGTACATTCCGGCTCTGGGCAATCGCATTCCATAGCGTTGGCTTTTTCCTGCGCGAGTGCGTTAGCTGAAGCCTGTGCGGCGGCGGTAAATTGGAGCTTCATTAGTATTATTTATTTTATTATCAATTTAAATAGCTAATATTGTAACAGTAATATTAAAATATAGTGTTATGGCTTGCAGTAAGAAAAAGAAAATGGCTAATGGAGGCAAGGTCTCCGAGAAAAAGAAACCTCAATTGAAATGTGGAGGCAAGGTTAAGAAAAAGAAGTAACAACCGGAGGGGTATATCCCCTCCTCAGTATTTAGCATATGAAAAATTCAGAATTTGTATCTAGAATCATAAATGATATGAACTCCATCAATAAGGACGCTCATGTCAGTAGGAGATGGATATTATCCATAGGAAGACAAAAGGCAAGATCATATATAGCCCAGAAGTATGCTGATGGAACCTTGTTCGGCGAGGAATCACTGTATACTCATATCAATTGCATGGAGATGGAGAGGGTTCGGAAAATTGATTGTTGTTTTGATGAGTTTAAACTATGCAGGATACTTATGAGATCCAAGAAAAGATTGCCCGATATGATATACACCCGTATAGGACCGGCTATTATAAAGGTATCGAACATCATGGATGATATCATATTCACTCCTATATCGTTAAGAAAATACGCTAATAATAAGGAACGTAAATATGGTAATATAGATCAATACTATTATTACGTCAATGATGGATATATCTATATACCAGATATTAACATAGAGGCTATAAATGTTGATCTTATAACCCTCGACAGAAAAGCGGCGTTAGAGCTAGGGGGATGTGGAGCGGAAAAAGATGAGCCATGTACATCTCAATGGGATTATGATTTCGTATGTCCTGATAAGCTCCTAGAATATATTGTCTCAGAGACGTTAAGAGAGACGATAACCAAATTGCAGATCCCTACGGATGAGAACCCAGATATGGATATTAATAAGAAAACACAAAAAATTCAATAAATATGAATTTAATAAGATCAATAATCAATTTCTTCGGTTTCAATGACGCCATAGTTGACGGTATAGGCGAAAGAGGGATGAGAGACAGCTCTATCATAAGATATAATGAGGTGCATGATATGTATGATAAGATTATAAAAGATCTAGGAGATATGTCAGCTTACGTATCCAAAGGTTATATCTATGATAAGATAAAGGAAAGAACAGGATTAAGCACCAGACATATTAGTAGGATATTGAATCATACCAAGAAAAGAGATCTTAGATTCATTTGATATGTTTACCGTCTAGATATAGGCTTCATCAATACAATGGAGTGCGATTGCCCAGAGCCAACAAAGACGTGGAGTGCTAACGTAGTGGATTATAGTGAAAGTGGAAGTTGCATTGACTTTACCGTAGAGTATAGTAACCCATGTAATTCTAGTAAAACCATAACAGTAACAGGAGGAGCCGAGGCGAACACCTCCGCAGGTATGGAAATGACTACCAGCACTACAGTTACAATTGGTACAGGTAATGGATCTACTGGTGGTAGAATGTGTTTTCAAGCAGGCATAAAGCCGGGAACGGCGCATGCGGCTTGCACTACTGGCGGGCAATGTTAGCGATGTATATACAAAAAGAGAGGTTAATTAGCCTCTCTTTTTGTTATATATCCCATCTTATCAACAATTACCACTACCATGACCAGTAGCATAAGCCGAACTACATAAACAATCTTGTGGCAATGAAAGACTTCCTGAAATGCTTCCGCTTCCAGATGGAACAGTCACGGTTCTGCTAGCCGATACATCACCTACTATATCGTTAGGTCTTCCTCCTACCTCCACTGTTACGGATTTTGACGATCCACATGGATTGGTATACGACAATGTATATGGTACAGTATTTATTAATTGACTGGATGATGAACAGTTCTTTGTGGCTGTACCCACATTAGCACTCCACGTCTTTGTTGGCTCTGGGCAATCGCATTCCATAGCGTTGGCTTTTTCCTGCGCGAGTGCGTTAGCTGAAGCCTGTGCGGCGGCGGTAAGAGCGGCCTTATCACCATTACACTCACACCAAAACTTATCAAATATTTCTTGAATAAGGATGAAATTATTATATTTGCGACATGAAAACAAAGTCATTTAAAATACTTGATCAGTACTTTCTTCGGTTTTATAGATCTATTATGTCTAAGAACGGCAAGAGAAGGAAACATACGATCGTGGACAAGAATGATATTCTCGAATGTCAGTCCTTGATATGGAAGGTCATACGTGATAAGTATCTGGATAATGAGGGTGGGGTTTATATAAACAACATCGGTTATCTGTGCCATAAGATCAATCCTAATCGTAAGATATATCTAAATAAGCTTACCGGTACTATTAACAGACGTGGAACTGGTGGATATTCTTATGTCCATACATGTATTGATTTTATGCCTCGGAACAAGTATTTCCATCTCTATGTTTCTCCGGCGTTGAATAAGGAGTGTAGATTGGCTATGGAATCAGGTAGGAGGTATAAGTTCTTGTACCGGGAGGTTGAGTCGGAGAGTAAGGTATTTGGAGTTAAATGGGTTTATAAGCTGTAGAAGTTTTTGTGATCCAGTTAGCCCGTGAGGGTAGACTGGATTTTTTTTTGTATCACGGATTCAAATACATATCTTTGTGCAAAAGACTTAAATATGACTATAAAAGGGCTATTGGCCGAGATCAAGGCCGATTTACATAAATACGATGATAGCGGGGCTATAGATACCTCGTCTGTTTATAGGTGGGCTGAGATCGCCTTGAAAAGGTTCGGGGGTGTTATAGCGGTCATGTCAGAGGCGGTTGTCAAGACCAGTAATAAACAGGCGGTATTGCCTTCCGATTTTTTCGACATGCTTGACGCTTATAGATGTGAGCCTCTGGTTTGCGAGATACCGGGCGGCGACAAGGCTAAGGCTGACCTCCAACACGAGATCGGCTGGGTCGAGCGCACCGAGCGCGGTTTCCGTTGGAACTCCTGCACCGAGTGCTGTAAGGAGGAGTTTGAGAAGACGATCACGGAGAAGATATATATCGGGTCTCATGAGGTTCGCTTCCATTACCATCATCCTGTAAGATTATCGATAGGTCGTGGGTTGAGGCGTGATTGCGCCGCTGACAAGTATCGGGATAAGTACGATTGGGATAATTATGATATAACTATATCCGGCAATATTATGTATACCGGGTTTGACGGGTTTATTTATATCATATATCGTGCTACGCCTAAGGATGATGACGGTCTTCCATATATACCTGAAACGGCGTTAGGATACCTTGAGGATTATGTTGAGACGTATATCAAGATGAAGATCTTTGAGAACGCTGCCGTGAACGGTTTGGTACAGGGCGCTGGTGACGCTTATAAGCTATACGCCCAACAGGAACCGGGTAAGTTCGCTAGGGCTATGAAGGAGCTTAAGATGTCGATGATCACGTTAAATGATTATCGGGAACTGGCTGAGGATAATAGGAGAAGGATGTTGTCTTATGAGCGGATGTGGCCCAATGCTTTTGATAAGTATATCAAATTGGTTTAGTTGCGGGGGAGGGAATCGAACCCTCGATCTTTAGGTTATGAGCCTAATGAGATACCTCTTCTCCACCCCGCGATTATGACGCGAATATACGTTTTTTTAAAAAGAAAAAAAGATAATATGGCAAAGAAAAATGATTGGATACATTTAGATAAGACAAGTGGTACTGGCCCTGCTGAGGTTAAGGTTACAGCTGATATTAATGAGACCGGCGAGATACGTCAGGTAACATACAAGGTTATAAAAGAGGGAACCAAGGAAGAGAAGACGTTCGTGTGCAGGCAGGAGTCCGTCCCGGTGGTGATCATCCCGGAGTTCGATTACCTTGTTCTTAGGTATATCTGGGCTGACGAGGACGGCATTGACTTTGACACGGCTACCGGTTTCGATAACACCGGCCTCCCGGACGTTGACGGCAAGCTTGTTGGTTGGAGTAAACAGTACCAGACCACGCAGGAGCGGGTAGGTGATTATCTTATCCACGGTGGTGATAACATGGAATCAGGTAATGAGGCCGCCTTGATCCAGATGGGGCCGTTGTTGGATGGCGATAATTATGATAAATTACCTCTTGAGATCAGGTGTAGTATATACGGTAACTGGTATGGTGGTCGTGAGAAAGGTAATGTCACTATCAGGTTCACGGCATATAAGGGCGGTTCTATGGAGAAACGTGGATATGATTTTGTCAATATCGGAGGCGAGGAGGTTTATACCGGTGACGCTCCCACTAACGTATCCGCCCATGGTGAGGATAATTGGCAAAATATAAAGACCTTGTATTCTAAGGTAGGCACGATGATCTATAACAAGGAATCTCGTGACTGTATTGTAAGAATAGGTGAATAGATTTTTCTTCATAATATAAACACATCGGCTCTCTTGTTCGTGAGGATAGGAGAGTTTTTTTATTTTTTTAATCCTTCACTTATGACATATTTGATCTTTTATTGCGTGGGAATAATCTAGCTTTGCCGAAAACTAGGATCATGATAACTTTAAATGATGTAAATAACGAACTCCATGTCCGGTTATATATACTGGAGGTGCTTAAGGATTATATAAGAGATGATGATTTCGATGGCCTTGTAGATAAGGCGTTGGATTTTGTCATGGAAGGCGTTTCTATGCCTAAGGCTCCGACCAAGGATACCACCATGAGTGACATATCAAAGAGCGTTTTGGCCTTGGTAGCGGGTGCTGGATTAGATGAGAGGTTAAGCAAAAGCTCTTTAGAGTTAGCTTACGATAGGTGTAAGATGAGGTACGTATTCGATCCTCGAAATCGGGATATACACGGTGTGATCGTAGGTTATTCCAATGACTTTAATAGTCTGGTAGCTGTGTGTGATGAGGGATCGAAGAAAGGAGTGGACAAAGGATCTACCGATTTTGTGGATGTCAATGAGAGATACGTGACTAACGGTTTCTTTTACATATCTGTAGAGGATGCCGATAAGCAATCGAACTACATGGGTAAAAATTTGTAATTGTTGTGTTTTTGTACTTTACACGAGCGTTTAAAAGTATTTAGTTCTCCTCCTGACTTGTGAAAGTCTGGAGGATTTTTTATTTTTGTACGATTTGAATGTTTTGCATAATACGTACTGTTTATTAGAATCCGCCACATAAGTGATTATCTGGTGGATTTATTATATTTGCGAAAAAGATAATGTCGTGCAAAATAACTCTAACATAGCGGTTCCCGACTCCGGGATGAACAGGGATAAGCATCCACAGGATCTATCCCCGTCTGAATATAGTTTCGCCTTGAACGCTACCATAGAGGGTGACGATGGAAGCCAGCTTAAGATCCAGAACGAGCCTAGTACCCTTTTATGTAAGCGATTTGATGGCTATAAGGTTATTGGGTATAAGAATGACATAGCTGGTGATAACACTTATTTCTTTCTATCTAATCCGGATGATAATACGTCTAAGATCACGTTCATGCGGTCATTGGATTATATCAAGACCGTGGAGGATCAATTGGCTGGATCGGGAAAGGACATCCATCGTATCCTTGGCGAGAGGCTTGAGGAGTCGGATGGTCGTTTTGATGAGATATGTGATTTGATGGAGGTCCTGATAGAGGACTGGGTTGATGACCCTTGTCTTAATTTCTCCATTCATCATCCGATCTTCGATATAGAGATCAAGGACGAGAAATGCGGGAAGGTGATATACTGGACCGATGGATATAATCCCCAGCGATATGTTATGGTCGATAAGGCCCTTAACCCGGATGATGATGGTGACTTTTGGTATCATTACCATGGGTATAAGACATGTGGGGATGACAAGCCAATAGAGAGGTGTAGGCTGGCCTGCGAGAAGCTGCTGGTGTTCCCGTTGCTGACGGCCCCGTGCGTGGAGCCTGAGGTCGTGGAGTTCGGGGGGAGCCTGCGTGCCGGGACCTACCAGTTCTGCGTGGCGTTGTGCGATGAGTTCGGGATTGAGAAGACTGGATATTGCTCATTGACCAACCCAATCATGTTATTCGATCGTCAAGATATGGTTATCCGCGATGGTTTATGGGGTAAGTCAACCAACATGGGTATCCGCCTTACCGTGTCCAATATAGATAAGCAGGTATCTCATTATAAGATAGGTGTTATACAGAACACGGTTGGGTTTAATGGTGAGCAAAGCCCGGTTCTTGAGTATTTCATAGAAGGTATACATCCGATAACGGAAAGGACTATCTATTATCTTACGGATCAATATAGCGAGCGTACGACCATGGAGAAGTTATCCAAGGAAATACCGGTATATAAGACAGCCAGAGGCATGACGTCTGTCGGGAATCGTCTTCTTCAATACGGCTTGATCGTGGAGAACGAATGGAATCTTCAACCGGTCGTTAACTTCTTGGGTCATTTCGTTAAATGGCAGACATCTATAGCCACGGAGAATTTGTATAAAGACGGTGTGGCTTGCTCTAAATACGCCTCTTTCATGCGTGACGAGGTATATCCGTTGGGTATAAGATTCTTTACCAATACAGGATACAGGACGGCTAGATTCCCGCTTATCCCTCGTCCGGCCACAAGGGAGGAGATGGAGGTTATCGTTGATGAGGACGGTAACTCTGACGACCTGTCGGCTGCGTCGGTGCTGGAGAACAACCCGCAGTGCGCGGGGAACAGCCGCCGTCATCTTTGGCAGTTTAAGAATACGGCAAAGATCATAAACGACCCGTCTTGGGGATTTGATGATTTTGGAGGAGAATGCAAGAATCAGCTAGATGTCAAGCAACTCAGATATGTAGAGCAGGAATATGCCACGGTAGGAGAGACCCAATTCGTTATCAATACGATGGGGGAAGATGTTACGGTAGATGATGCTATTGATTATATCGCTGATAATATAGAGAACCTGTGTGATATCATAGAATCTAATGTAGGTATTACTGACGAGTTATGCGCTGCTATATCATTGCCGGAGGATCAAGACGGTATAAAGGCTCCCGATTTCCCTAGTGGATGTGATGATATCGAGAGGATAGAGACCAGGACTATATTGGATAAAAACTCTTTGGTGGATTCTAGGATTGATTTTACATATAAGCTGGCTAGTGATTATACGGAGACCGAGCCTACCACCTTAATACAAAGTAACGCCGAGTCACAAAGGAAATTCTCTGTATTGTGTGATTTCGATAATTATTCCAGTGGAGGTAAGAATATCATAGATCTGGTTCAGGAATGGTTGGATGGTCAGGATGAGGATAAATTCCCGTCTGATATAGACTCCTCCGCCTTGGTCTTGTGTCAGGATATGTCTAATGTTCGGCAGTTATATGATGAGGGTATATGTACTAATGGGTGTTCGGTAGGTGATCCTCACGTGAATCCTACTATTAACGATGTTCAACTTCCTACATTCCAAGGGGGTAGGTCATTGGGTAAGTGCACATATTTGTATCAATATCCCGGATGGAAAGGAAAGAAGCATACGGAGACGATGCTTGATCAGTTAATGGATACGATGGAGGCTTATTTTCCCCAATATGAGAGTCAGTTTGGTATCGAGAACGCCATGTGTCTTTTTGGCGATGGTGATAATTCTAAGTTTAATACCGGTATAACTACTGACTGGGAAGGTCGTGTGTCTGTGCAAAATGATATTGACGCCAAGACCAATTGGTTCGGTAGAAGCAACTTGACTTATTTCAAGTTCTATCCACATGTATCCTCATACGCCAGATGGGTGGAGTTGGATTACGAGGAATACATAAGTGGTTTATCCGATCCTGATAACGGTATTATGTATATAGAGATGATGGGTAACTATAATTATCCGATCGGCGACTCATCATCATACAATAAGGTTCGTATAACGTTTTTCTCGGACAAGGAAGGTACCGTGGCTCCTAATCCTTTGGCTAATGATGCCAAGAAAGGTGTTATAGTGAATTACGTGGATCATAAGATATTTATGATGCCAAAGTACTTGTTCTGGAATGATGACAAGACTACTTTCCATAAGATATATGTTTGCATCGAGCCTGCGGTATGCGTGTTCTTCACCGGTTTCGCCATGAGGCAGGACATGAAGGAGCTTGCCGGATTCTATACGGCCGGCACCGCCATCTTCCCCGCCCCGTTCTGTTTTGGCATTCGGCCACTAGAGGTGAAATACGTATTCTTCTTCACAAAAGAATTGAAATTAAGGAGATTCGTTACCTATGAGGCGAAATGTATCTCATGTGGGGATAAACCCGCTGACTGCGCTCCCAGACCATATCAGTATGGTGATTTCGGATATTGGGAGTCTACCAATAAGTATCCGGCTAATTTTGAGTTGTATGATTCAAGTAAGATCGGGATATCATCGGGAGGATCAAAGAGGAAGGACATAATAGATTCTTTGATGAAATACTATGGGTCTCCTAAATCAGTTGGGGGTAAGTCTTATTTCACCGGTAATGGGGGTAACGCTGAGTACCCCAATACGTCAACCACGTTTTGTCAGAGACCTATACGTCATTACAAGTTCCCGGATAACTCTGTCGCTCCTTTTATGGGTAATCCGTCTCAACTGACCGGTCAATATGGAGTTGACTCCTATATTTATCCTATGGGGGTGATGCTTGATGACGATATCGTTAATGAGTTTCTGGATATAGCGGTAGAGAACGGTCTTATAGATAAGGCTAGAAGAGATTCTATAATAGGATATGAGTTGTATAGAGGCGATAGGACGTTGGATAAGAGCGTTATCGGAACCGGTCTGGCTTATGATATGTTTAAGTACGATGATCCCGACGGATCGGCTAACCTTTATCCTAATTACCCTTACAACGATTTGTCTGATGATATGTATATCTATAAGGATATTAATCGTGAGAAATTTATAACGCATCCGTTTAACAGGAAGGGTAATATCTGGTATTCATTCTTAAGTCCTGATATTGCCTTTAACAAGCCTGACGCTCCCACCGAGTGCCTTGTTGATGGTTATCAATTAGGTAAATCCTCAGGTATATTCAGGGAGGTGGAGGATCACCCTAAATGGACGATATTAGGGAGTAAGGCTTACAGTATGGCAACATCATTGGCTACGGTGGAGGCTATGGCTAATTTAATATCCGCTATAGCTGAGTATACATATCAGTCGGCTTCACAGCAATATGTCGGTGGAGGTGTGTTCTTTTTAGCCAACCCTGTCGGCATAGCGCTGACGGCTATCCGTCTGGCTACAGGTATCGCCAAGGCCACAGCCCAGTCCGTGGTGGATATAGGCAAGTATAGGTATCAGTGGTTAACGGCATTGATAGATAGGGGACCTAGACGGAACTATGCTTATTACTATACTTCTGTCGCTCATTATAATTTATTTTACCAAAAAATAGGGGAGTCAGAGTTACGTGGATTGTCAACGGCTAAATATATCAAGAGCGGGTTATATCCGGTAACAGATATCTCTTCGCAAGGGGAGACCGTAGGCGGTAAGCCTATTATCATAAACAACCTCGATCGTGAGCATTCATTGTTCATGTCATTTGGTATGGATAAGTATATGCTTGAATATCCGGAGTTGGTTTCAAGTTACGATACCAGCCGTATTCAGGATGAGTGTAATATTCGTAACGATGAGGTGGCTGGTATGACGCCTCATTTTATGACACGTGAATCTTTCGTGTCCTGCCCCTATATGAGGATAAAGAAATATTCTCCGGCTCAATACGGGCAGATAGAGGATATCAGGTGGGTATCGTTAGGTGGTTGCGGGTTGATGGATAAGGATAAGCGTAAACCTGTTTTTGGAGGTGATGTATTTATATCAAGATTCTCGCTTAAGAGGAAGATGCCTATGTTTTATTTGACTCAGTTCGGTCAGGGGGACATGATACCATTCCCTTATTATGATTATCGGAACATCGGGTATCCCCGTTATTTCGTTAATTACGATACCGGGGAGGATTATCTTAACAAGACCGATACGGATACCGGATCGCTATACTCTTTCCCTAGCCGGAAGAGCGCTTATGAGATGGTTTGCAAGACCGGAGATATGTATCTTAGCGGTCGTTTCTTCCTATATTTCTATGGCATACCTCAGTTTCTTGTGGAGTCTGAGATCAATTGCAATTTCCGTATAGCCGGCCCTGAGCCTTACGAGGGGTTCTATCCGGAGGTGGGGGATTATATATCATGGACTCAGGAGCGTAATGTCCCTATATCAAGGAGTAATGTGTTTAAGATGAGTCCTGTGTATAAGAATCGATTTACGTTAGGTGGCAGGTCATTACCAGAGACGTATGATAGCAATTTTTGGGACTGCGCTTACCAAAGACCCAACGGCGTCATATGGAGCACCGCCGACGTGTCGGAGAACGGCATGACCGATCCTTGGCTGTCGTACAAGCCTATGGATTACCATGAGTTCAAGACCTCGTTCGGAAAGCTTATAAGCATGAAGGGAATAGAGTCGGATCAAATACTAGCTCGCTTCGAGAATCAGGTAGGACTATATAACGCTATAGACGTGCTGGCAGAAAGAATATCCCCGGAGAATAGCGAGCTAGGGACAGGTGGGCTTTTCGCCTCTCGTGGCATTGAGTATAATAATACGACGTTAGGATATTCCGGGACCCAGAGTCGGGATATGATCAGTTGCGAGTTTGGGCATTTTTGGGTCGATTTAAGGCGTGGTCAGGTGTTTAAGGTAGATTCTAATGGTAGGAATCTTACGGAGGTCACACCGGGGCTTAGAAACTGGTTTAAGGAGCATCTTCAGATGAAGATCATCCGTAGCCGGATATATAACGCTGATACGGACGCTGAGTTGTCTTATTATGATATTGATAACAAGTTTTTTGGTATAGGGTTGTCCATGGGTTGGGATAATAGGTTTAAGAGGGTTCTGATAACCAAGAAAGATTATATACCGGTAGGGAATCCGAGCGAGTACCAATTCCGTGGCGGCCGGTTCTACAGGAACGGACAGGCGGTGGAGTTGCAGGACACCAGCCATTTCACGGACGTCTCGTTCACCGTTGGGTATAACTGCCTGAAGGGTGAGTGGAAATCATATTTATCCTACACCCCTGATTATTATATCGAGCACCAGCATTATTTCCAGTCCGGAAAGAACTACTCAAGTGAAAGTCAGGAGATAGGTTTATGGTCTCATGGTTTGACCAACCAATCGTATCAAGTATTTTATGGTAAGCTATATCCGTTTGTTATAGAGGTTCCGGTACGTGAGCAGTACGTGAATAAGATCCTCACCAACTACCAATATCGGATGGATGCCAGAAGATATCAGGATGAGGTTAATTACCAAATTCTTAGGACTACTGGATTTAATAAGGCATGGTTTTATAATGATACCAACAACAGCGGTGAGCTTCGGATGGTTATCGCCGACAAGAACGATATGAGCCAGCGGTTAAGGTATCCTGTAACCAATGACGATAGCCGTGAGATACTGGTGACGGAGGTTGATCAGAAGATAAATATAAATGACTATTTTAACGAGGTCAAAGACGATACGAACAATCTTCCGATATGGGTTAAGGATGTGAATGACATTGACCGGAAGATCGACCCCAGGGCTGTCGATTATCATCGGAGGTGGCGTGATCGTCTTCGTGGCGATTGGTTCTTGGCAAGGTTCGTGAATGACATTGAGAGCCGGTTCAAGATGATAGTACGTTGGTTTAGCAACGATGAGAAAGTTTATTGAGGTGATTATATACCTTTAAATATTTGATGTTATGGCAGCAGGGAAAACTAGCAGTAAAAAGAAGGGCAAATGCCCGAAATCAGGATGTATCAAGAAAGTAGGGAGTGATTGGCGAGTGGTCAGTAACAAGACCGGTAAATTATGGCCGGCTAAGTACAAGTCTAAGGAGAAAGCTAAAGGAGCCTTGGCTGCTTATCACATGCATTAGCGTATAAACGGGTACATGATTTATTATGTACCCGTTTCGTGTTTTTAGGCTTGTGATATTATGGTTATCTTTGTGAAAAACGTAATATATGTCTAAGAAGAATAAACCGGAGGAAATCCCATCGTGGATAAGGGATTTATATAAGGAGGATCTTGATCGTGTCGTAAGAGGTGAGCGTCCCATGTATTTCAGGGGTATGGATGATAGTCCTTTAAGGAACGTATCCCCGGAGTTTGATATCCTTAGCGGAGGAGCCGCCGTCAAGGGCATGAATGGGATAAGAAGTACGTTGTCCCCGTTGAATAACGGCATGGGTAATTATAATTTTAGTATCAGGGGTATAAATAAGAAGATAGGTGAGCTGGTTGATGAGGCGGGGCTATATTTACCTGAGAAATTAAGACCTGTATATCGGACTGTGGTGGATGCTATGTCGAGTTCCAAGGATAAGGGGTTGGGTCATATCACGCAGCCGTTGGCCAACGCCCTGTACCCAGCGGACGAGCGACGGGACCGGCGTCTGGACGGGGAGCACCCCGTTGGTTATGTGGATGCCATAGACGGCATATGGCCCATGGAGAAATATGGGCTATGGGGAGAGAAGATGGATAAGAAACAAGGGGGTGGATATGTGGCTTCAAGGGATAACACCTCCGTTGGATCTAGTGGCATAAATCTTAATACTGAATATGGCAAGAAGATAAACGATGGAGTTGACATTACCGAGATTATAGCTGGAGGTATCCCTATTATTGGGGATGTTATGGATGTGAGAGATTTTGTGGAGTCATCGAAGACTGGGGATGGTTTAGGAATGACATTATCAGCTTTAGGGCTATTCCCGGTATTAGGTGAATTTTTTTCTTTCGCTAATAAAGTAAAGAAGATTCCTCTGCCAGAAGATAAACGTAAATTGTATGATTTTCTTGTAGATAATGATCTTGTAGATAAATATGTTCATGATGAACCTTTGGTTAGGGATTTTTTTAACAAGGATGTCCATGAGAGAATTTCAAGGAATTATAATGATCTTCCTGATTCTTATAAGGCGGCTGTGGATTTGATGATTGATAATGGTGTTGATCTCCAAAATATAAATGATGTGTCTAACAAGCATATTAAGGATAAGATAGATTCTATGCTTGATGATAATGGGAAACGGTTGGAAGAAGCTTACAATCTAAGGGTATCAGCGGATTCTGATTTTGATGATTTTAGATATGAGGTATCCTCCGCTTTGGATAATAGTAATGCTAAAGGGTTTTATACTAGTAAATACAATAAGGTTGTTACTAGGAGTGATGAGAGTTTATCTAACCTATCTCATGAGTTTAGACATAAATATGATTCCTGTCTCTTATACACATCTGACGCTGCCGACGAATTAGACGGTGTAG